>ENA-OQIG01000602-OQIG01000602.1-human-gut-metagenome-genome-assembly--contig:-NODE-602-length-19658-cov-1.981670_pt1 | contig 19658 bp, 26 predicted proteins | sample MGYA00242576_ERZ504741 | MGnify/ENA primary metagenome ERZ504741 (study PRJEB26092, sample SAMD00036436) | human gut metagenome | host: Homo sapiens | study: EMG produced TPA metagenomics assembly of... | reverse complement strand
CCGCCTGCTGATGCAGTACGACACTATCATTATTGACGAAGCGCACGAACGCAGCCTGAATATCGATTTTTTGCTCGGCTATTTGAAAGAGTTGCTGCCGCGGCGTCCTGACCTAAAAATCATTATCACTTCCGCGACTATCGACCCGGAACGCTTTTCGCGCCACTATAATAATGCGCCGATTATTGAAGTCTCCGGTCGGACCTATCCGGTGGAAGTGCGCTATCGCCCGATTGTTGAAGAAGCCGATGACACCGAGCGCGATCAATTGCAGGCGATTTTTGACGCCGTAGACGAACTGAGCCAGGAAAGCCCCGGCGACATTTTGATCTTTATGAGCGGCGAGCGGGAAATTCGCGATACCGCCGATGCGCTGAACAAGCTAAATCTGCGTCATACCGAAATCTTGCCGCTTTATGCGCGGCTTTCGAACAGCGAACAGAACCGCGTGTTCCAGTCGCACAGTGGACGGCGTATTGTGCTGGCGACCAACGTCGCGGAAACCTCGCTGACCGTACCGGGATTAATACGTTATCGACCCCGGTACAGCACGTATCAGCCGCTACAGCTATCGCACCAAAGTGCAGCGTTTGCCGATTGAGCATTTCGCAGGCGTCTGCCAATCAGCGTAAAGGCCGCTGTGGTCGTGTGTCCGAAGGGATCTGTATTCGTCTCTATTCCGAAGACGATTTCCTCTCGCGCCCGGAGTTTACCGATCCGGAGATTCTGCGTACCAACCTGGCCTCGGTTATTTTGCAGATGACCGCGCTGGGGCTGGGCGATATAGCTGCGTTCCCGTTTGTCGAAGCACCGGATAAACGCAATATCCAGGATGGCGTGCGTCTGCTCGAAGAGCTGGGCGCGATCACCACTGATGAACAGGCCAGCGCCTATAAACTGACGCCGCTCGGTCGCCAGCTCTCGCAGTTGCCTGTCGACCCACGTCTGGCGCGTATGGTGCTGGAAGCGCAAAAACATGGCTGCGTGCGTGAGGCGATGATTATCACGTCCGCGCTCTCCATTCAGGATCCGCGCGAACGTCCGATGGACAAACAGCAGGCATCGGACGAAAAACATCGTCGCTTCCACGACAAAGAATCCGACTTCCTCGCGTTTGTAAATCTGTGGAATTATCTTGGCGAGCAGCAAAAGGCGCTCTCTTCAAACGCCTTCCGTCGCCTGTGCCGCACCGATTATCTCAACTATCTGCGCGTGCGCGAATGGCAGGATATCTACACCCAGTTGCGTCAGGTGGTGAAAGAACTTGGCATTCCGGTTAACAGCGAACCGGCGGAGTATCGCGAAATTCACATTGCGTTGCTGACGGGTTTGCTTTCCCATATCGGCATGAAAGATGCCGATAAACAAGAATATACCGGCGCACGTAACGCGCGTTTCTCCATCTTCCCCGGTTCTGGTTTATTCAAAAAACCGCCGAAATGGGTAATGGTGGCGGAACTGGTAGAAACCAGCCGCCTGTGGGGGCGCATTGCTGCGCGTATCGACGGAATGGGTGGAGCCTGTCGCTCAGCATTTGATTAAACGCACCTACAGCGAACCGCACTGGGAACGGGCGCAGGGCGCGGTGATGGCAACCGAAAAAGTCACCGTTTATGGGTTGCCGATTGTTGCCGCGCGCAAGGTCAACTACAGCCAGATCGATCCGGCGTTATGTCGTGAACTCTTTATTCGCCACGCGCTGGTGGAAGGTGACTTGCAGACGCGTCACGCATTCTTCCGTGAAAACCTGAAACTACGGGCCGAAGTGGAAGAGCTGGAACACAAATCACGTCGCCGCGATATTCTGGTTGATGACGAAACGCTGTTTGAGTTCTACGACCAGCGCATCAGCCACGATGTAATCTCCGCTCGTCACTTCGACAGCTGGTGGAAAAAAGTCAGCCGCGAAACGCCTGATTTGCTCAACTTTGAAAAGAGCATGTTGATCAAAGAAGGGGCGGAAAAGATCAGCAAGCTGGATTACCCGAACTTCTGGCATCAGGGCAATCTCAAGCTGCGTTTGAGCTATCAGTTTGAGCCCGGCGCGGATGCTGACGGTGTGACCGTACATATTCCGCTGCCGTTACTTAACCAGGTTGAGGAAAGCGGGTTTGAATGGCAGATCCCCGGTCTGCGCCGCGAACTGGTGATTGCTCTGATTAAATCGTTGCCGAAACCGGTACGCCGTAATTTTGTACCCGCGCCAAACTACGCCGAAGCGTTTTTAGGCCGCGTCACACCGCTGGAGTTACCGTTGCTTGACAGCCTTGAGCGCGAGTTACGGCGGATGACCGGCGTTACTGTTGACCGCGAAGACTGGCACTGGGATCAGGTGCCCGATCACCTGAAAATAACCTTCCGCGTGGTGGACGACAAAAACAAGAAGCTAAAAGAAGGGCGCTCGCTACAAGATCTGAAAGATGCGCTGAAAGGCAAAGTGCAGGAAACGCTGTCTGCGGTGGCGGATGACGGTATCGAGCAGAGCGGCTTACATATCTGGAGTTTTGGTCAGCTGCCGGAAAGCTACGAACAGAAGCGTGGCAACTACAAAGTGAAGGCGTGGCCGGCGCTGGTGGATGAGCGCGACAGTGTGGCGATCAAACTGTTTGATAACCCGCTGGAGCAAAAACAGGCAATGTGGAACGGTCTTCGCCGTCTACTGCTGCTGAATATTCCCTCTCCGATCAAGTATTTACATGAGAAGTTACCAAACAAAGCCAAGCTGGGGCTGTACTTTAACCCGTATGGCAAAGTGCTGGAGCTGATCGACGACTGTATCTCCTGCGGTGTGGATCAACTGATCGACGCCAATGGTGGCCCGGTCTGGACGGAAGAAGGCTTTGCTGCGCTGCATGAAAAAGTGCGCGCCGAACTGAATGACACGGTGGTGGATATTGCGAAGCAGGTCGAGCAAATCCTCACTGCGGTGTTCAATATCAACAAACGTCTGAAAGGGCGGGTGGATATGACCATGGCACTGGGGCTTTCTGACATTAAAGCGCAGATGGGCGGGTTGGTATATCGCGGTTTTGTCACTGGTAACGGCTTCAAACGGCTGGGCGACACGCTGCGATATTTGCAGGCGATTGAAAAACGACTGGAAAACTGGCGGTTGATCCACATCGCGACCGTGCTCAGATGCTGAAAGTCGAAAAACGTCCAGCAGGCGTGGCAGCAATGGATCAACAAACTGCCGCCTGCACGTCGTGAGGATGAAGACGTGAAAGAGATCCGTTGGATGATAGAAGAGCTGCGCGTTAGTTACTTCGCTCAACAACTTGGTACGCCTTATCCGATTTCAGATAAGCGTATTTTGCAGGCGATGGAGCAGATTAGCGGTTAACCCTGCTATTTGCCTGATAAATCTAAAACCCGGTAAGCATTTAGCGCCGGGTTTTTTATTAATTCTAAAACGGTAAGGACAAAAATTCAGGAATTCAGAAAAATACAATTCTCAGCTGCAAGATGAATAATGTTTATCTACAGCATTTCCTTAAAAGATATGTCAGGCTTGCGGAGTGGCGGTTAAGGAAATACGACTTCCTCCTTTCAGAGTGCTCCGCTTCTCACTATTATCTCACGCAGTATTCTTAAGGGAACGATAAGGAGGAACCATGAACATTACCCCGTTTCCGACGCTTTCGATGGCAACTATAGATGCCATAAATGTTATCGGACAGTGGCTGGCGCAGGATGATTTCTCCGGTGAGGTGCCGTATCAGGCTGATTGCGTCATACTTGCAGGAAATGCGGTTATGCCGACTATCGATGCGGCATGTAAGATTGCTCGCGATCAGCAAATTCCTTTACTGATTAGTGGTGGTATCGGTCACTCGACAACTTTTTTGTATAGCGCCATCGCACAGCATCCGCACTACAACACTATCCGCACCACTGGCAGAGCAGAAGCGACCATCCTGGCGGATATCGCTCATCAGTCTGGCACATTCCGCATGAAAAATCTGGATTGAAGACCAGTCAACAAACTGCGGTGAAAACGCACGCTTTAGCATCGCGCTATTGAATCAGGCCGTAGAACGAGTTCATACGGCTATCGTTGTTCAGGACCCCACCATGCAGCGGCGCACGATGGCGACGTTCCGCCGTATGACTGGGGACAATCCCGATGCACCACGCTGGTTAAGTTATCCCGGATTCGTTCCTCAGTTAGGAATAACGCAGACAGTGTAATCTTTGTTAACCCGTTGCAAGGATTATGGCCGGTTGAGCGTTATCTATCACTACTCACTGGCGAGCTGCCGCGTTTACGCATGATAGCGATGGTACGGTCCCCGGCGGCGAGATTTTATCGTTCACGTTGATTTTCCGGCAGAAGTCATCCATGCATGGCAAACGCTGAAACACGATGCGGTGCTTATCGAGCGATGGAAAGTCGCTCGTTACGTTAAAAATTGCCCGTTTGTGAACCACTTGTTTGCAAACGGGCATGACTCCTGACTTTTATTTCTGCCTTTTATTCCTTTTACACTTGTTTTTATGAAGCCCTTCACAGAATTGTCCTTTCACGATGCCGTCTCTCTGATGATTGATGTTAATTAACAATGTATTTACCGAAAACAAACATATAAATCACAGGAGTCGCCCATGTCAGTACCCGTTCAACATCCTATGTATATCGATGGACAGTTTGTTACCTGGCGTGGAGACGCATGGATTGATGTGGTAAACCCTGCTACAGAGGCTGTCATTTCCCGCATACCCGATGGTCAGGCCGAGGATGCCCGTAAGGCAATCGATGCAGCAGAACGTGCACAACCAGAATGGGAAGCGTTGCCTGCTATTGAACGCGCCAGTTGGTTGCGCAAAATCTCCGCCGGGATCCGCGAACGCGCCAGTGAAATCAGTGCGCTGATTGTTGAAGAAGGGGGCAAGATCCAGCAGCTGGCTGAAGTCGAAGTGGCTTTTACTGCCGACTATATCGATTACATGGCGGAGTGGGCACGGCGTTACGAGGGCGAGATTATTCAAAGCGATCGTCCAGGAGAAAATATTCTTCTGTTTAAACGTGCGCTTGGTGTGACTACCGGCATTCTGCCGTGGAACTTCCCGTTCTTCCTCATTGCCCGCAAAATGGCTCCCGCTCTTTTGACTGGTAATACCATCGTCATTAAACCCAGTGAATTTACGCCAAACAATGCGATTGCATTCGCCAAATCGTCGATGAAATAGGCTTCCGCGCGCGTGTTTAACCTTGTACTGGGGCGTGGTGAAACCGTTGGGCAAGAACTGGCGGGTAACCCAAAGGTCGCAATGGTCAGTATGACAGGCAGCGTCTCTGCAGGTGAGAAGATTATGGCGACTGCGGCGAAAAACATCACCAAAGTGTGCCTGGAATTGGGTGGTAAAGCACCAGCTATCGTAATGGACGATGCCGATCTTGAACTGGCAGTCAAAGCCATCGTTGATTCACGCGTCATTAATAGTGGGCAAGTGTGTAACTGTGCAGAACGTGTTTATGTACAGAAAGGCATTTATGATCAGTTCGTCAATCGGCTGGGTGAAGCGATGCAGGCGGTTCAATTTGGTAACCCCGCTGAACGCAACGACATTGCGATGGGGCCGTTGATTAACGCCGCGGCGCTGGAAAGGTCGAGCAAAAAGTGGCGCGCGCAGTAGAAGAAGGGGCGAGAGTGGCGTTGGGTGGCAAAGCAGTAGACGGGAAAGGATATTATTATCCGCCGACATTGCTGCTGGATGTTCGCCAGGAAATGTCGATTATGCATGAGGAAACCTTTGGCCCGGTTCTGCCGGTGGTCGCATTTGACACGCTGGAAGATGCTATCTCAATGGCTAATGACAGTGATTACGGCCTGACTCATCAATCTATACCCAAAATCTGAACGTCGCGATGAAAGCCATTAAGCTGAAGTTTGGTGAAACTTACATCAACCGTGAAAACTTCGAAGCTATGCAAGGCTTCCACGCCGGATGGCGTAAATCCGGTATTGGCGGCGCAGATGGCAAACATGGCTTGCATGAATACCTGCAGACCCAGGTGGTTTATTTACAGTCTTAATGAGTGAAAGAGGCGGAGGTTTTTTCCTCCGCCTGTGCGCGTCAGAGTTTAGCGAATTTTTCGAGGGTGCGAATAAGCTGTGTGACGAAGCCATATTCGTTATCGTACCAGGCGACCGTTTTCACCAGTTGTAAATCGCCCACGGCGGTAATTTCGGTTTGCGTGGCATCAAACACCGACCGAAATGGCTGCCTATGATATCAGAAGAGACTATTTCTTCATCGGTATAACCAAATGACTCGTTATTGGTGGTTGCTTGTTTAAGTGCGTTATTCACCTCTTCGGCAGTCACTTTTTTTCCGAGAATCGATACCAGTTCAGTGACCGAACCTGTTTTCACCGGCACGCGTTGCGCATGACCTTTCAGTTTGCCGCTCAGTTCCGGGATCACCAGACCAATGGCTTTTGCCGCCCCCGTAGTGTGGGGAATGATATTTTCTGCCGCTGCGCGTGAAGCACGTAAATCTTTACCACGCGGGCCATCCACCAGTGACTGGGTGCCAGTATAGGCATGAATGGTCGTCATCGTGCCGACTTCTATCCCGAAACTGTCATGCAAGGCTTTGGCCATCGGCGCAAGACAGTTAGTGTGCATGACGCCACGGAAACAATGGTGTCGTTGCCATCCAGAGTGTCGTCATTGACGTTATAAACGATAGTTTTCATTTCACCGGCAGGGGCGGAAATCAACACCTTCTTCGCACCAGCATCAAGATGCGCCTGCGATTTCTCGGCGGAGGTATAAAAGCCAGTACATTCGACAATGATTTCTGCACCTTTCGCTTTCCACGGAATATTTTTAGCCTCTTTTTCGGCGTAAACCGCGATACTTTCCCATCAACGATAAGTGAATCTTCCGTAAAATCAACGCTCCAGGGGAATGGTCCGTAGTTTGAATCATGTTTCAGCAGGTAGGCGAGAATTTTTGGGGAAGTGAGATCATTAATAGCGACAACGTCTATGTTGCTTTTGACTTCAAGTAATCGACGCAACACCAGTCGACCGATACGACCAAAACCGTTAATACCAACTTACTCATGGTTTTCTCCTGTCAGGAACGTTCGGATGAAAATTGATCCTTTCCAGGCTTAGACCAGGATGGCGGGATGGGCAATCTCCATTCTCACAGTGAAACGTAACGTACTGAAAACGGGTGAACAATATTTAATGAAATTTTGAGAAAAGCCCGTTATGTTAACGGAAAATTATGTTAAAGCAGGAAATGTTATGGAAAATAAATATTCAAGGTTACAAATCAGCATTCACTGGCTGGTCTTTTTACTGGTTATCGCAGCGTATTGCGCAATGGAGTTTCGTGGTTTCTTCCCACGTAGCGATCGGCCACTCATCAACATGATTCATGTTTCCTGTGGCATCTCAATTCTCGTGCTGATGGTCGTTCGTCTTTTGTTAAGGCTGAAATACCCAACCCCGCCGATTATACCTAAGCCAAAACCGATGATGACGGGACTGGCGCATTTGGGACATTTGGTGATTTATCTCCTGTTTATTGCGCTGCCAGTGATTGGTTTGGTGATGATGTATAACCGGGGCAACCCGTGGTTTGCGTTTGGTTTGACGATGCCTTACGCTTCAGAGGCCAATTTCGAACGGGTAGATAGCTTAAAGTCGTGGCATGAAACGCTGGCGAATCTGGGATATTTTGTCATCGGGTTGCACGCTGCGGCTGCACTGGCACACCACTATTTCTGGAAGGACAACACACTTCTACGCATGATGCCGCGTAAACGTTCCTGAAGGATATTTAAAGAAAACGCCTGTACTAAAACCGACCCGTGGTACAGGCGAAGAATACGGGTCTACATCGGAAGCGCCTATTATATTTATTTGTATGACAAATAAAACCATAATCCTTGCCCATACGTCCATCTGGCTTATTTTTAATCAATTCACCCGATCTTTGATCTCATCAACGGTATCAAAATAAACCAGCGTATAACGTTCAAATCGAACATAAGATTCGTTAAACCATGGAGGTTATATGAAAAAACTGGCACTTATTTTGTTTATGGGAACGCTTGTTTCCTTTTATGCCGATGCCGGGCGCAAACCCTGTTCTGGTTCGAAAGGGGGATCTCACACTGTACGGCAGGCGGCAAATTTGTCTGTAATGATGGTTCTATTAGTGCATCGAAAAAAACATGCACTAACTGAAGTGTAAAAGGGGTGCCATGAGAAAATGAATCTGCTAGTCAGATGCGCGGGGAAAATCCCCGCGCTTGCCCTTACCTGGACGTGCAGGCCATGAGGCAGCAACCCCCTTATCACCGTCCCGGAACCGCAGTTCGTAGAGCGTTTGTCGGGTCAGGAGTGTGAATGTCAGAATCGTAATGCAGATAATGAGCAGACACACCACCAGAGGGTTGTGCTTCATAGCCTTTCTCCTTGCCGGATGGCGGGTAAGAGGCTAAGATCTGAATTGCTAGGTTCATTCGTTGGCCTCGGTTGATAGAAATATCGGTCGGGGCCTTCGTCTTTCTGATTCCCGGTTAGCCTGAAAACAGAAAGTCTCAGGCACCCGCAGGCATCCTATGAGGTTTCCTTAGGGACGAAAATAATCACTTCACGAAATTGCGTGCTGTTTTCCAGAATTTTTCGTCATTCGGGTTAGCCAGTTTAGCCATTCGTTACTCTCTTCATTCCAATAGCATTAATTTTCTATGCAATAATTGTTGTAAAAATGTGACGCAAAGAGGTTTTTGGTCATAAGTAATTACCGTCAAGTGCCGATGACTTTCTATCAGGAGTAAACCTGGACGAGAGACAACGGTAATGAATACAACTCCCTCACAGCGATTAGGTTTTTTGCATCACATCAGGTTGGTTCCGTTATTTGCCTGCATTCTAGGCGGTATCTTAGTTCTATTCGCATTAAGTTCAGCCTGGCTGGCTATTTCCTCTGGCAGGCCGATCGCGATCAGCGTGATGTTACTGCGGAGATTGAGATTCGGACCGGGTTAGCGAACAGTTCAGATTTTTTGCGTTCAGCCGGATCAATATGATTCAGGCCGGGGCTGCGGGTCGTATTGCGGAAATGGAAGCATGAAGCGAAATATTGCACAAGCCGAATCGGAGATTAAACAGTCGCAGCAAGGTTATCGTGCTTATCAGAATCGGCCGGTGAAAACACCTGCTGATGAAGCCCTCGACACTGAATTAAATCAACGCTTTCAGGCTTATATCACGGGTATGCAACCTATGTTGAAATATGCCAAAAATGGCATGTTTGAAGCGATTATCAATCATGAAAGTGAGCAGATCCGAACGCTGGATAATGCTTATACCGATATTTTGAACAAAGCCGTTAAGATACGTAGCACCAGAGCCAACCAACTGGCGGAACTGGCCCATCAGCGCACCCGCCTGGGCGGGATGTTCATGATTGGTGCGTTTGTGCTTGCCCTGGTCATGACGCTGATAACATTTATGGTGCTACGTCGGATCGTCATTCGTCCACTGCAACATGCCGCACAACGGATTGAAAAAATCGCTAGTGGCGATCTGACGATGAAGGATGAACCGGCGGGTCGTAATGAAATCGGTCGCTTAAGTCTCATTACAGCAAATGCAGCATTCACTGGGGATGACCGTAGGGACTGTTCGACAGGGTGCGGAAGAGATTTATCGTGGCACCAGCGAAATTTCAGCTGGCAATGCGGACCTGTCATCTCGCACCGAAGAACAAGCGGCGGCTATCGAACAAACTGCCGCCAGCATGGAGCAACTCACTGCGACGGTGAAACAGAATGCGGATAACGCGCATTATGCCAGCAAACTGGCGCAAGAGGCTTCTATTAAAGCCAGCGATGGCGGGCAGACGGTTTTCGGTGTAGTAAAAACGATGGGCGCTATCTCCACGAGTTCGAAGAAAATTTCTGAGATCACCGCCGTCATCAACAGTATTGCTTTCCAGACGAATATTCTGCACTGAATGCTGCCGTTGAAGCTGCGCGAGCGGGTGAGCAAGGGCGTGGATTGCGTTGTCGCCAGCGAAGTACGGACACTCGCAAGCCGCAGCGCCCAAGCGGCAAAAGAAATTGAAGGCTTGATCAGTGAATCAGTCAGGTTAATTGACCTGGGATCGGATGAGGTGGCAACGGCCGGGAAAACCATGAGCACTATTGTTGATGCCGTCGCGAGTGTCACACATATCATGCAGGAAATTGCCGCCGCCTCGGATGAGCAAAGTAGGGGCATAACGCAGGTTAGCCAGGCGATTTCTGAAATGGATAAGGTGACGCAACAGAATGCTTCTCTGGTAGAAGAGGCCTCAGCGGCGGCGGTGTCCCTTGAAGAACAGGCGGCACGATTAACTGAGGCGGTGGACGTATTCCGTCTGAACAAACAATCTGTGTTGGCAGAACCTCGCGGAGCGGGTGAACCAGTTAGTTTCGCTACGGTGTGAAAATGTTAAAGGAGGGATCGACAGATCCCTTCACCTTTCAGAACGGCATTGATTTTCGAATAGCATTAATCATTAACTGGCAACCAGAAGAGAACGTCGCATCTACGCGGGTCAGTATTCCAATCGGTTCGCCTGCACCATGTCCCGGAACAGGCAGGGCCACCAGCGTGGCATGACGCAGGTCGTCTTTTACCGCGCCAGAAGGGACAAACCACACGTAGTCGTATTCAACCGTAAGTTGACGAGATAGCGAAGCAGACAGCGTTTCGATACAACCCGAAGGAATTTTACATCCCTGGCTCTGTACTAATGCATCTGAATGCTGGCGTGGCGCAGTGCCTTCTGGTGATACAACGACCGGCCATTCCAGCACCCGGCTTAGCGTTACGTTCTCCTGAAGTAGCGGGTGATTAGGGCGGACAACCAGCTTCAGCGATTCAAGAAACAGCAGTTCGTAATTAAGCCCGGTCATCAGTTCAGGATCTGACATCCGACCAATGCCGATATCGATTTCCCCGGTTTTCAAACCCGCCAGAATCATAGGGTTACTCATTGTCGCAACTTGCAAGGTCGTCTCTTTTTGTTGCTGATGAAACTGACCTATAACCGAAGGTAATATCCCCAGTGCCGCAGTAGGTAGTGCACCAACCCTGACGACATCATTATTAAGACCTTCTTTACGATGAAGCGACTGTCCGGCAGTGTTGATGGCGTCAAGAACTCTGACTGCATGCGTTAAAAATTGTTCGCCGGGTAAGGTAAGTTGCGCCCCCTGACGACCACGCTCAAACAAGCGAGCGCCCGTCAGCTGCTCCAGTTCATTCAATGTCTTAGAGAGCGCAGGTTGACTCAAATTAAGGGTTTCAGCCGCGCGCCCCAAAGTTCCTTGTTGTGCGACAGCTACGAATGTATGAAGGTGGCGCAAACGGATGCGCTGACTAAACAGACTATTTTTTCCATAAGCGATGTTAAAAACGAAGCGGTGTCGCTGACAAGTGAAGTTGTTTGATTATGATAACTTGATTGCAAAATATTATTAACAATTAAAGCAATTATGTTACAGCAAAATAGATAATATTGATGTTTTCGCGGCGAGATCACAGTTTGTAAATTCTTCCCGCCAGAGTGAATGCGGTTACCTACACTCCAGATTACTGACCACTGGAGGCAGACAATATGGCGAACAGCATCACGGCGGATGAGATTCGGGAACAGTTTTCGCAGGCAATGTCAGCCATGTACCAGCAAGAAGTTCCGCAGTACGGCACGCTGCTGGAACTGGTAGCTGATGTGAATCTGGCTGTGCTGGAAAACAATCCTCAACTGCACGAAAAAATGGTAAATGCAGACGAGCTGGCGCGACTGAATGTTGAACGTCATGGGGCGATTCGTGTTGGGACTGCACAAGAGCTTGCTACTCTTCGGCGGATGTTTACCATTATGGGGATGTACCCGGTGAGCTATTACGATCTCTCACAGGCGGGGGTGCCGGTACATTCGACAGCATTTCGGCCCATTGATGATGCTTCTCTGGCGCGTAATCCCTTCCGCGTTTTTACTTCATTACTCCGACTTGAGCTTATCGAGAACGAAATTTTGCGCCAGAAAGCGGCGGAGATTCTGCGTCAGCGCGATATCTTCACCCCACGTTGTCGACAACTGTTAGAGGAATATGAGCAGCAGGGCGGTTTTAACGAAACACAGGCACAGGAGTTTGTGCAGGAAGCCCTGGAAACGTTTCGCTGGCACCAGTCAGCAACGGTAGATGAAGAAACCTATCGCGCCTTGCACAACGAACATCGGTTGATTGCTGATGTGGTCTGTTTTCCTGGATGCCATATCAACCATCTGACGCCACGTACGCTGGATATTGACCGGGTGCAGTCGATGATGCCTGAATGCGGAATTGAACCAAAAATTCTGATCGAAGGGCCGCCGCGCCGCGAGGTGCCGATTTTACTACGGCAGACCAGCTTTAAGGCACTGGAAGAGATGGTGTTGTTTGCGGGGCAGAAACAGGGCACGCATACCGCGCGCTTTGGTGAAATTGAGCAGCGTGGCGTGGCATTAACGCCGAAAGGGCGACAACTGTATGATGATCTTCTGCGTAACGCTGGAACCGGGCAGGATAATCTCACTCACCAAATGCATTTACAGGAAACCTTCCGCACTTTTCCTGACAGTGAGTTTTTAATGCGTCAGCAAGGGCTGGCATGGTTCCGGTACCGTCTGACGCCTTCAGGTGAGGCGCATCGTCAGGCGATTCATCCGGAGACGATCCACAGCCCTTAATTGAACGTGGTTGGGTAGTGGCGCAACCCATCACCTATGAAGATTTCTTGCCCGTTAGCGCGGCGGGGATCTTCCAGTCAAATCTGGGTAATGAAACGCAGACACGCAGTCACGGTAATGCCAGTCGCGAAGCATTTGAGCAGGCGTTGGGTTGTCCGGTTTTGGATGAGTTCCAGCTTTACCAGGAAGCGGAAGAACGCAGTAAACGTCGCTGTGGTTTGCTTTAAATTCTGACCATCCGCCTTTGCAAAAATTTGCTGATTTTACAAACGAATCAGGCTCATCCCATCGACATAAAAAAATGCCGATTTATGCATATTCTCTCAGTTCAACAATTGGATTATTAATAAATATTGTCTAGAGTGAGCGGTCATAAATAAGCACTTTCTTGCCGCTGAAAACGACCAGCGCGGGACCATTCACAACACCAGAAGGACTCACTTTCAGGTATGGATCGTAGACGATTTATTAAAGGTTCAATGGCTATGGCCGCCGTGTGCGGTACCAGCGGCATTGCTTCTCTTTTTTCTCAGGCGGCATTCGCGGCAGATTCTGATATTGCCGACGGGCAAACCCAGCGTTTTGACTTCTCCATTCTACAGTCAATGGCGCACGACTTAGCGCAAACAGCGTGGCGTGGTGCGCCTCGTCCGTTACCTGACACGCTGGCGACAATGACGCCGCAGGCTTATAACAGTATTCAATACGACGCCGAAAAATCGCTCTGGCATAACGTTGAGAACCGTCAACTGGACGCTCAGTTCTTCCATATGGGAATGGGATTCCGTCGCCGCGTTCGTATGTTTTCTGTAGATCCAGCAACACATCTGGCGCGTGAAATTCACTTTCGCCCGGAGTTGTTCAAATACAACGATGCGGGTGTTGATACAAAACAATTAGAAGGGCAAAGCGATCTCGGCTTTGCCGGTTTTCGCGTGTTTAAAGCCCCCGAACTGGCGCGCCGTGATGTAGTATCATTTCTCGGCGCGAGTTATTTCCGCGCCGTTGATGATACATATCAATACGGTTTGTCGGCCCGCGGCCTGGCGATCGACACTTACACCGACAGTAAAGAAGAGTTCCCCGACTTTACCGCCTTCTGGTTTGATACGGTAAAACCGGGGGCAACTACCTTTACCGTTTATGCGTTGCTCGATAGCGCCAGCATTACTGGTGCCTATAAGTTCACTATCCATTGTGAGAAAGTCAGGTGATTATGGATGTGGAAAATCACCTGTATGCGCGCAAAGACATTAAACAGCTGGGCATTGCGCCGATGACCAGTATGTTCAGCTGCGGTACTAATGAACGTCGGATGTGCGATACAATTCATCCGCAAATTCATGACTCTGATCGTCTGTCCATGTGGCGGGGCAACGGCGAGTGGATTTGCCGTCCGCTGAATAATCCGCAAAAATTGCAGTTCAATGCTTACACCGACAACAATCCGAAAGGGTTTGGTTTATTGCAACTGGATCGTGACTTCTCCCATTACCAGGACATTATGGCTGGTATAACAAACGCCCAAGTCTGTGGGTGGAACCGCGTAACAAGTGGGGTAAGGGCACCATCGGCCTGATGGAAATCCCAACAACGGGCGAAACGCTGGATAACATTGTCTGCTTCTGGCAGCCAGAAAAAGCTGTAAAAGCGGGTGATGAGTTTGCATTCCAGTATCGTCTGTACTGGAGTGCGCAACCGCCTGTTCATTGCCCATTAGCGCGCGTTATGGCGACGCGTACCGGCATGGGCGGTTTCCCGGAAGGTTGGGCGCCAGGTGAACACTATCCCGAAAATGGGCGCGTCGTTTTGCCGTCGATTTCGTTGGTGGTGATCTGAAAGCTGCCGCACCAAAAGGCATTGAGCCGGTGATTACGCTTTCCAGTGGGGAAGCGAAGCAAATCGAAATTCTCTATATTGAACCCATTGATGGTTATCGTATTCAGTTTGACTGGTATCCGACGTCGGACTCCACTGATCCGGTCGATATGCGGATGTATCTGCGTTGTCAGGGGGACGCTATCAGTGAAACATGGCTGTATCAGTATTTCCCGCCAGCGCCGGATAAACGTCAGTATGTTGACGACCGCGTGATGAGTTAATTGTTTTTTCTTCGGCACCTTCTTCGGGAGGTGCCGTCTGGTTAAACACGATCCCGCTCGCATTTTTCCCTAAGTTAAATGAGTAATCTGATGGTGTGTATTTCAGATACACCTTGTCAGCCACTAACAGGGAGTGCGTATGTTTCCAGAATACCGAGATTTAATATCCCGTCTGAAAAACGAAAATCCTCGCTTTATGTCCTTGTTCGATAAACACAATAAACTTGATCATGAAATTGCCAGAAAGGAAGGTTCCGACGGTCGAGGGTACAATGCGGAAGTGGTCCGCATGAAAAAACAAAAGCTACAGTTAAAAGATGAGATGCTCAAAATCCTGCAGCAGGAGAGCGTCAAAGAGGTGTAAACTTTCCTAAGCCGCCAGCCAGGCGGCTTTTTTAACAACAGCATGGATTGACTGGAGATAAGATGACTGAAACGATAAAAGTAAGCGAATCACTTGAATTACATGCTGTTGCGGAAAGTCACGTCACACCTCTTTATCAGTTAATCTGTAAAAATAAAACCTGGTTACAGCAGTCGCTAAACTGGCCGCAGTTCGTTCAGAGTGAAGAGGACACGCGAAAAACGGTGCAGGGTAATGTGATGTTGCATCAACGCGGCTATGCCAAAATGTTCATGATTTTCAAAGAAGATGAACTTATCGGCGTTATCTCGTTTAATCGTATTGAACCACTGAATAAAACTGCTGAAATCGGCTACTGGCTGGACGAATCTCATCAGGGCAGGGGATCATTTCTCAGGCGCTGCAGGCATTGATTCATCATTACGCTCAGTCTGGTGAACTTAGACGCTTCGTGATCAAATGTCGGGTGGACAATCCGCAAAGCAACCAGGTCGCTTTGCGCAATGGTTTTATCCTTGAAGGTTGCCTGAAACAGGCTGAGTTCCTGAATGATGCCTATGATGATGTGAACTTATACGCGCGTATTATCGATTCATAATAACCCTGCCAGCGGCGTTCGCGTAATGCGCTCCTCGCCGTTAATGACTTTTGGACCACGGACATGAACCGTGTCGCCATCAAAGGCTTCAACGACGGCGTGGTCGGTTAACTCCACATGGTTTTCAATTATCACCGCACCTGTAATACGGCTCTCACCTTGTATTACAACGTGCTCGTCGAGCAGAATCGGTCCGCCACGTACCACGGCATTTCCGCCAATCAAGACATGATGTTTTAACACACAATTACCCTCCACAATGGCATATTCCGCCACCTGCGAACTGTAATGAATCGTCGGAATGGCATCTTCTTCTATGCCAGCTTTCACCTGCGCGTGACCGTAGACTTTAGCGCAATCGCATAGCCATACGTTGTTCTCTTCATTACCTTCAATACTGGCAAAATCAAAAACTTCGGCGCGATTTTCAATAAAAGCATACCGGACGACGGCATCGCCATAAATTTGTGCCTGGTGGACAATACGCGAGGCGCTAACCCTTGCGCGATCATAAATTTGTAGCAGGAGTTGATGGTCGGGCGTTAAGCCTTGTGCGGCGACGATCATAGAATGTTGATCAATTAAGGCGTGACCAAATATTCTACATTGCCCGTAAACTAATGAGTCATGAATGGTGACACTGTCACTTATATATGCACCCTGGCTGATTTCACTATTATCGATCCAGACGTTATCCGTTGCGTAAACCTCTCCCCACAGCACGCTGGTGCCGGTGATACGCGTATTACCGGAAATCACCGTTCCGCCGAACGCAATAGCATTCTGGTCGTAAATCCAGCAATTTCCTTCCTGTGCTAACACCGTTTCGCGATCGATCCAGCCGCCAGCGGTTCCTGCTATCACATCGTTAAAATCGCTAATGGCGATAATCTGCCGTAATAACACACTTTTTTTAGTGCCATCTTCCTGATAACTAAAGGCTCGCTGTTCTTCACTTAGACGATATTTGCGCATAGCGTTTTCCCACAGGTGACTTACTATAACCGTAGCAAATTCTGCGGCTCTGGCTATGCTCGAGAAAATTCCATAAAATGCATTTCAAATATACTTTATAAATTAAACAAAATGAGTAAGAAGATGCAGAGCGATAAAGTGCTCAATTTGCCGGCAGGCTACTTTGGTATTGTGTTGGGGACGATAGGGATGGGATTTGCCTGGCGCTATGCCAGCCAGGTTTGGCAGGTCAGCCACTGGTTGGGGGATGGGCTGGTGATTCTGGCGATGATCATCTGGGATTATTAACTAGCGCATTTATTACCCGACTCATACGCTTTCCGCATAGCGTGCTGGCAGAAGTGCGCCATCCAGTGCTGAGCAGTTTTGTGAGTTTGTTTCCGGCAACGACGATGCTGGTGGCGATTGGTTTTGTTCCGTGGTTTCGCCCACTGGCGGTGTGCCTGTTCAGTTTTGGTGTCGTGGTTCAGTTGGCTTATGCCGCCTGGCAAACTGCGGGATTATGGCGCGGATCTCACCCTGAAGAAGCTACCACGCCTGGACTGTATCTGCCGACAGTTGCAACAACTTTATCAGCGCAATGGCCTGTGGTGCGTTGGGCTACACCGACGCCGGTCTGGTGTTTTTAGGCGCAGGCGTTTTCTCATGGCTAAGCCTTGAACCGGTGATCTTGCAGCGTCTGCGCAGTTCGGGAGAATTACCCACGGCACTGCGGACATCACTCGGCATTCAGCTCGCTCCTGCGCTGGTGGCCTGTAGTGCCTGGTTGAGCGTCAACGGCGGCGAGGGTGACACGCTGGCGAAAATGCTTTTCGGTTATGGACTGCTGCAACTGCTGTTTATGCTACGTCTGATGCCATGGTATCTCTCCCAGCCATTTAATGCTTCATTCTGGAGTTTCTCGTTCGGCGTATCTGCACTGGCAACCACCGGTTTGCATCTGGGGAGTGGCAGCAATAATGGATTTTCCATACGCTGGCGGTGCCGCTGTTTATCTTTACCAATTTTATTATTGCAATACTGCTCATCCGTACTTTTGCGCTTCTGATGCAGGGAAAATTGTTAGTCAGAACCGAGCGCGCCGTTTTAATGAAAGCAGAGGACAAAGAATGATCATTCGTGACGAAAACTATTTTACTGATAAATATGAATTAACCCGCACACACTCTGAAGTGCTGGAAGCGGTGAAAGTGGTTAAACCGGGTAAAACGCTGGATCTGGGCTGTGGCAATGGTCGTAACAGTCTTTACCTGGCAGCCAATGGTTATGATGTTGACGCATGGGATAAAAATGCCATGAGTATCGCCAACGTCGAGCGCATTAAATCTATTGAAAATCTGGATAATTTACACACTCGGGTCGTTGATCTGAATAACCTCACATTTGCTGGACAGTACGATTTTATTCTTTCGACTGTGGTGCTGATGTTCCTTGAGCTAAAACCATCCCCGGCTGATTGCCAATATGCAACGTTGCACGAACCTGGCGGTTACAACCTGATTGTGGCGGCGATGGATAGCGCTGATTATCCATGTACCGTCGGCTTCCCGTTTGCCTTCAAAGAGAGAGAATTACGTCGATATTACGAAGGCTGGGAGATGGTGAAATACAATGAAGACGTCGGCGAGCTGCACCGCACCGACGCCAACGGTAATCGTATTAAACTGCGTTTCGCCACGATGCTGGCACGTAAAAAATGACCCGGTAAGAACAAAGCGCGTGAAAATTCCCCACGCTGAGATGGTTTACTGTTCTTCTTTTCGGTAAGCATATTTTTTATCGAAGGGATGTGAAATTAATCACAGTAGTCGAAGTTTTTTAGCAGCTTAACTAACTGAAATTTAACTACTGATGATTGACTTAGCCCCTTTTTCGGCATTGACTATGTCGTCTGAAAAGGGGCTAAAAAATTTATTTTCACCAACACTTTTTTTGCCACAACACGAAGCGGCGCTTTTTGCTATAACTTAAAAAGTAATATAATCATCTCAGGAAACTATTCATGCGTACCACATCATTTGCGAAAGTTGCAGCTTTATGCGGCTTATTGGCTCTGTCTGGTTGTGCCTCTAAAATCACCCAGCCAGATAAATATTCTGGTTTTTTAAACAATTACTCTGATTTAAAAGAAACAACCTCGGCTACAGGTAAACCTGTTTTACGTTGGGTAGACCCGAGTTTTGATCAAAGCAAATATGACAGCATCGTCTGGAACCCAATCACTTATTATCCGGTACCGAAACCGTCGACCCAGGTAGGGCAGAAAGTTCTGGATAAAATTTTGAACTATACCAACACCGAAATGAAAGAAGCGATAGCGCAGCGTAAACCACTGGTTACCACCGCTGGGCCGCGTAGTCTGATTTTCCGTGGGGCCATTACCGGTGTAGATACCAGCAAAGAAGGGCTGCAATTCTATGAAGTGGTTCCTGTTGCATTAGTGGTTGCGGGGACGCAAATGGCTACAGGCCACCGTACCATGGATACTCGCCTCTATTTTGAAGGTGAGCTGATTGATGCAGCGACTAATAAACCGGTTATCAAAGTCGTTCGTCAGGGCGAAGGTAAAGACCTGAATAACGAAAGTACGCCAATGGCTTTCGAAAATATTAAACAAGTTATTGATGACATGGCGACCGATGCCACCATGTTTGACGTTAACAAAAAGTAGTTCCAGACGCGCATCGTTAGATGGCGCTTTTTATCCGGTGCGCCGTAAAACCCCATCCTTCAGGGCGGGGATATAAGCGCGGTTTTCCACCTGACCAGGTGTTTGCTGTTGTTCAATGTATTGGCGGATGACGGATATTGGCGCACCTCCGCAAGCTACTGGCAAATAGCCAAGGACTCCACAAACGCCTTTG
>ENA-OQIG01000601-OQIG01000601.1-human-gut-metagenome-genome-assembly--contig:-NODE-601-length-19662-cov-3.828308_pt1 | contig 19662 bp, 24 predicted proteins | sample MGYA00242576_ERZ504741 | MGnify/ENA primary metagenome ERZ504741 (study PRJEB26092, sample SAMD00036436) | human gut metagenome | host: Homo sapiens | study: EMG produced TPA metagenomics assembly of... | reverse complement strand
CCAATTATGAAATTCAGATATATAAAATCAATCCTATCGGCTGCCTCACTATTACTGGCAGTCAGCGTGACTTCATGTATCGGTGACCTGGATGCGACTCCTATCGACCCGAATATAGTGATGACATTCGACCAGGCAAGCGTTTTTAACAAGATATATGGAACCCTCGGACTGACAGGTCAGAAAGGCCCCGACGGAAGCGGTGACTTGGACGACATCGACGAAGGTACTTCCTCTTTCTACCGTATGACTTGGTGTGCCAACCAATTGATGACAGATGAAGCGATTGTCAATTCATGGAACGATGCCGGTGTCGCTACTATTGCCGATTGCAGTTGGAGTTCTTCCAATGAAATCGTGACAGGACTCTATTACCGTCTGACATTTGACATCACATTGTGCAACTACTTCCTGGAACAAACGGAAGGACTGACAGATGATGAAACGACACGCCAACGTGCAGAAGTACGTTTTATCCGTGCTTTGAATAACTATTACCTGATGGATATGTTCGGCAATCCGCCTTATTGCGATAAAGTATCGACAGAGAAGCCTCAGCAAATACAACGTGCGGATCTTTCGCGAAGATTGAAGAAGAGTTGAAAGAAATCGGTGACGACGCTACCGCCACACTGGCACAGCCGCTTCAAACGACTTACGGCCGTGTAGACCGTGTTGCCGCCTGGTTATTGCTGGCACGTATGTATCTCAACGCAGAAGTCTATACCGGCACGCCTCAATGGGGAAAAGCCAAGGAATATGCCCAAAAAGTGATTGGTTCCGGCTATAAACTGGCTCCCGTCTACAAACACCTGTTCATGGCAGATAATGATGGCAGCAATGTCAACAAGGCAAGACAGGAAGTGATACTTCCCATTTTGCAGGATGGTGTGAGAACCAAGAGTTGGGGTGGTTCGCTGTTCTTGATTGCAGGTACGCACAAAAGTGACACAGGCATGAATCCCTGGGGAAGTAAGCAAGGATGGGGCGGCCCGCATTGTCGTCAGGCAATGGTAGCCAAATTCTTCCCAAACGTAAATGATGCTCCTTCCGTATTGGAAGACCAGATGGTAGTGGCAGCAAAAGATGACCGTGCTTGATGTGCGGAGTGCAGAGAAGTACGTCGACAGGAGACAATATGAGCTTTACGGACGGATTCGCATGTGCCAAATTCTCGAACATCCGTGCAGACAACGGACTGACAAGCGATACGGATAATCCTGATATGGATATACCTCTTCTTCGTATGGCAGAAGCTTATCTGATTGTAGCAGAAGCCAGTATCCGTGCCAACAATGGTGTTTCTACTCAGGAGACCATAGACGCTATGCATGAAATCCGTAAGCGTGCGAACGCCGCCGAATCTGCTTCATATACATTGACGGACATCCGTGACGAATGGGCGCGTGAGTTCTGGTTTGAAGGTCGCCGCCGCATTGACTTGATTCGTTTCGGCGATTTCGGCGGACACACCGACTATAACTGGGATTGGAAAGGTGGAGAAAACAAGGTACTGAAATAAAAGAGTTCCGCAACATTTATCCTATTCCTGCCAATGATATCAATGCGAATACGAATCTGGAGCAAAACCCGGAATATTAAACCAGACCGAAGTTATACTTTTATAAAAACAGAGTAATATGAAAAAAATAAATATACTGACGTCCATACTAGTAGCGACAGCCCTGCTGACCGCCTGCGAGGATGACAGGGACTCAAATCCTACCATACAGGAACCTACAACTTTTGTATTGAACACCCCTGCCAATGCAACGTACAACGTCTATGACCTAAATCAATCCAAGAATATCGAGTTGACTTGTACGCAACCGGACTACGGCTATCCTGCCGTAGTGACTTACACCGTGCAAGCGGATTTAACAGACAAATGGACTGATGAAACGGAAACGGCAGACGCCTCTTATCTGACACTACCTTCCATATCTACATCAGCCAAAGTGGATGCCAACACACAGGAATTGAATAAGGCAATCGTAAAACTTGCCGGCTGGACATCGGAGAATGATTATGACGGCGAACCGATGAGTGTATTTGTACGTTTGTACGCACATATCGGAGATAAAGGGTATCCTATACATTCCAATTCGATTGAATTGAAAGTTATACCTTATTATATGGATATATCTGATGCCGTTCCTGCCACTTATTATTTACTGGGCGATTTCATCGGTGAAGTTCCCTGGGGAAATCCGACAATGGCAGCAGGTACCGCTTATTTCCCGATGTCACTGGTAAAAGGATATGCGTATGATGCCAATACTGGTAAAGGAGAATTTACCTACACAGGATATATCCCAGCAGATAAAGGATTTAAGGTAGTGGCTACTCCCGGTGCATGGGACGACCAATGGGGAAATGCTGACAGCGAAGGATTCACCAATTTGGTAAATGACAAGAACTCTCAAAATATTAAAGTGAATGCGGCCGGCTGGTACACACTTCATCTCAATACGCTTGAAAATAAACTGACAATGAAAGCTACTACTTTTGAAACTCAACCGACAGAATATGATGCCGTCACATTGATTTATGGTTCGGAATCTGTAAACATGACCAAAGTTACCATGGAGCATTCACATGTATGGTATGCCGACATAACAATCGCGGCAAGCTGCAAAGCCAAATTTACTTCCGGCGACAAGACTTGGGGTGGAGAGGTATTCCCATTCGGCTCATTTGTTGATGGAGCTACCATCAGTTGCAAACCGGGTGATTATACTGTACTGTTCAACGAACTGGACGAGTGCTATTACTTCAAAGCAAAATAGATTAATCTTAAATGCAGATAGATATGAAAAAATTATCAATATATATAACCGTGTTACTGGCTGCCGCACTAACAGCCTGCAACGAAGATTTTAATGAAGGGGTAGCTTCCCCACAGTCTTACGGACAGGAAGAAGCTGCCGGCAAAATAACTTTTACAGCTACAGGTGTAGCCCCGATTAATATTGGAAATGTCGAGGAAGAATCCGTAGCGGTTGCCGTATTTACAGCTCCTGCCGTTGAAGAAGAAGCCACTTTATCCTATAAAATGAAGTTAGATAATAAAGTGACTTTAATTGTAGACGACAAAGGATACGTAGCAACGGAAGATTTGCAGAATGCAGTGGCGCAAATATATGGTATCCGTCCGGTAGAACGTACCATGAATGCAGTATTAACGTCATACGTGGCTGTCGGAAAGACAGTATATGCGGCACCGGCTGAAAGCTATGAGTTGAAAGTTACTCCGGAAGCACCGGTTATTGAAAGCGCTTATTATATTAATGGCTCTCTGACTTGGGAACAGAATGTAGCATTTGTTAATACAAGTGGTGATCCTTATACCAATTCAGTCTTTACAACAACAGTTCCTGCTCTGGTTACAGATAACACCGGTGCAAAAGATGCCTATTTCCTGATTAAATCCAACTCAGGCAAATCACTTGGCGCGGTTGATGCAGACAACGATGCTCCAGAAGGCAATCTCATTTTATCAGAAACAGCAAATCCTATCAAAATATCCGGTGGCGATTATAAATCAGTTAGAATCTCCATCAACATGATGGAAGGCACTTACAAGATTGAGAAAACAATGGATGCACCTCATTTATGGATACCAGGAAATCATCAGGAATGGAAGCCTTCACAAGCACCGACTTTATATAAGCCAGAAGGAAACAATGCTTATTGGGGAATGTCGGAATTGAACGGTGGCTTTAAGTTTACCGCACAGCCCTATTGGCGGATGGTTCGAATGGCGGACTTGATTATGGATATGACTATTTTACCTCGAAAGAAGGTATGACAAATGATGGTGGAAACTTATCTTTACCACAGGGTATTTATTACATTGTAGTCAATTTGGACGACAAGTATGCCTCTGCAACAGAAATAACATCTATGGATATTATAGGTACAGCCACAGGAGGATGGGAAAACGGCAAAGAATTAACTTATGATGCAACAGAAAAATGCTGGACTGCAAAGACTGAAATGACTGTGGGTGAATTTAAACTCCGCGTCAATTCCAGTTGGGATTCCGGTGTTAGTTTCGGGGGAACATTAGATACACCCAGTCCTTTTACTGGAGATAATATTTCAATGGACGCAACCGGTAACTATACCATCAAATTCTATCTGAACGGTAGACTAGTCCTCATTAAAGAATAATAAATGGAAAATAACATTATGAAAAAAGATATAAAACATATATTCTGGATGCTGCTCTGTCTATTCACGATAGTAGCATGTTCCGACGAAAACCATGAGATGTTAATCACCGGTCCGGAAATCCCCGAACTGGATCACGAGCCGTCTATCGAAGAATTGGTAGAAGGAATCAATAATTACCCCACTAAATTCAAGGGCGACAAGCAAGGTAAAATCTGGTATAAAGCAGCAGCCGGTGACGACTTGTACGGCTATGAAGGTGATGTATATGTTCACATCGGTATCAATGACTGGATGTATGTTCCTACGGAATGGGGTGTAAATGAAGATAAATACAAGGCAGAGAAAGTGCGGATAATATTTGGTGCTTTACACTTGCCCCGACAGTACGCGAATGGTTTGGCGCGGAAAATGCAGCAAACATTCAAAATGTCTGCATCCTCTTCCGCAATGATGAAGCGTTGACTGACGAAAAGAAAACCAGCGACTTTTTTATCACAGTAACAGGAGACAAGACTTTCACACCGGCTCCGGTAGAGATAGCTGCCTGCCCAGTAGAAGAAGCGGGTATCCATCCATCGGCTGACGGAACGTCTGTGACTTTCGCACTATACGATTTGGATACGGATAACAATTACAAGGATTATGCTTGTCTCATTGGCGACTTCAATGATTGGGAACTTAGTACTGAATATCAGATGAAGCGTGATAACGACAAACACTTCTGGTGGTACACCGTTACAGGCATCGACCCCGCCAAAGAGTATGGTTTCCAATATTACATGGGTAGTGAAAAAGACGGCAATGTTCGTATTGGCGACCCCTATTGTGAAAAAGTGCTGGATGGCTCGAACGATAAATATCTTGTAGAACAAGGAGTTTATCCGGCTAGTGCCATACAGTATCCGAATGGAAAGACGACAGGCATTGTCTCCGTATTCCAAACAAAACCGGCATCCTACAATTGGCAAGTATCCGATTTCAAGATTGATAATCCTGACAATATGGTAATCTATGAGTTACTGTTCCGTGACTTCACACAAACGGGTTCCGAACTTGCTACAGGTACAATCAAAGAGGCTACTAAACATTTGGACTACATCAAGAGTCTGGGAGTGAATGCAATTGAACTGATGCCTATACAAGAATTCGACGGGAATAATAGCTGGGGATACAATCCATGTTATTATTTTGCAATGGACAAAGCATATGGAACGAAAGAGGAATATAAGCAATTCATTGATGAATGTCATAAACAAGGCATTGCAGTATTACTGGATGTAGTCTACAACCATGCTACTGGCAGTCATCCATTTGCTAAACTTATTGGAATTCGAAAGAAAGCAAGACAGCCAAGAATAATCCGTGGTTCAATGTCGATGCTCCGCATCCATTCAGCGTATTCCATGACTTCAATCACGAATCGCCGCTTGTACGTGAATTTGTAAAACGTAACTTGAAGTTCTTGTTGGAAGAGTATAAGTTTGACGGTTTCCGTTTCGACTTAACCAAAGGATTTACTCAAAACAAGAGCAATGAATCAACGGCAAGCAACAAAGATGACTCCCGTGTTGTTATCTTGAAAGATTACTATAAAACAGTGAATACGACCAATCCTAATGCAGTGATGATTCTCGAACACTTCTGCAATTTGGATGAAGAGTCAGAATTGGCTAAAGCAGGGATGAAACTATGGCATAATATGAATGAAAGCTATTGCCAATCCGGAATGGGAGAATCAAGCAATTCTGATTTTTCATACATGCGAAATAGCGGAATGCCTGCCGAAGGATGGGTTAATTTCATGGAAAGCCATGATGAAGAAAGAGTTGCATACAAGCAAACTGCTTTTGGCAATCTTCAAAATGCAGGTCTTGATATCCGCATGAAACAACTGGGAACAAATGCAGCCTTCTTCCTGACCGTTCCAGGACCGAAAATGATTTGGCAGTTTGGCGAACTAGGATATGATTATTCCATAATGTATAAGTACGATGGAACAATGGGAACTGAAAAGAATACTGATGCCAAGCCTGTGAAATGGGATTATCTTACTGACCAATATCGGAAAGGATTATACGACACTTATAGCACTTTGCTGAAATTACGCAATGATAATCCGGACTTATTCAGCGACAACGCATTCAAAGACTGGAAAGTAAGTGTTTCCGATTGGGATAAAGGTCGTTATCTAAGATTGGAATCCACTACAAAGAAACTGGTTGTAGTAGGCAATTTCAAGAATGAACAGATTAATACAGGTGTGTACTTTGGTAACACGGGAGATTGGTATGAATTGAATGGTGAAACATTGAATGTGACTAACAGTTCTGAACAGCCTGTTGTTATACCTGCTAATAGCTTCAAGTTATACACCAACTTTCCAGTAAACAATTGATTGAACGGTTGTAATCAGAGTTATCATAGAAAACAACCCATAATAATGTAATAAATCCCTGTTCCACAATGTTGGAGCAGGGATTTATTGCTTTAATTATTTCTTATCGGTAGAGATTTTTCTCTTCAAGCATGAGCTCTTTTTCAATCCTTTTAAGCGAGCTAGTTGTTTCATGCCTTGAAACTGTTTGTTTCTCACCGAGAAACGAAGTGTTTCACACCGAGAAACCATTCGTTTCACACCGGGAAACTTTTTGTTTCAAACCGGGATGAAACTATCCGCCTCAAACCTGCGTCTCTCCTTCTATATATTCTTCAAGAAAAAGGTTCTCGCCGTCGAATACGGCATAAGAAAAGAAATTAATCCAGTCTCCAAGTATCAGCACACGTGAAGTGACACTTAGCATCAAATCAAGTTCAATGTGGCGATGTCCGTAAATAAAGAAGTTTATATTGGGATGACTTTTCAAATACTCTTTTGTATATAGTACCAGATGCTCCTGATTTTCCCCCATATAATCCGGTTCCTTTCCGTCAGTCCGTTTCTGCCTGCTGCGTTTCGCCCATGATAAACCAAGTTCCACGCTCCATCGGGGATGAATAGCGGAAAACAATGTTTGTAATGTTTTGCTGTGAAACATGGAACGAAGCAGTTTGAACTTCTTGTCCGGGTCGCCCAGCCCGTCACCATGAGCAAGATAGAACTCTTTTCCGTATATTTCGGTAGTCAGCGGTTCACGGTGCATAATGACACCACATTCTTTGGTGAGATAATCCCCACACCATATATCATGGTTGCCAATAAAGAAATGCACTTCCACTCCCATATCCGTCAGTTCGGAGATTTTTCCCAAGAAACGGGTATATCCTTTGGGGACGACCAGCCGGAATTCATACCAGAAATCAAACATATCTCCCAACAGATAAACAGCAGAAGCCTTGTGCTTTATACTATCAAGGAAGTTCACCAAACGCCGTTCCTGCGTGCGTCCATGCTCAATAGCACGGGACCCAAGATGCGCATCGGAAAGGAAATAAACGTTCTTCATGAGTTTTGAGTTGTTAGTTATAAGAGATTGATTATGAGGTTATCACTCGTAACTAGAGAAAACCGAGTTCGAGTTTCGCTTCCTCACTCATCATATCTTTGTCCCATTCCGGTTCAAACACCAGATTAATGGTAGCCGCAGTCACACCCTCCACCGATTCCACTTTCTGACGAATATCTTCCATGATAAAATCAGCAGCCGGACAGTTAGGGGCTGTCAATGTCATATCAAGTACCACTTCTCCAGTATCGGAGACATCTATCTTATAAATCAGTCCAAGATCGTATACATTCACCGGAATTTCCGATCGTACACCGTTTTTAGCATGGCTACAATCTTTTCTTCTATTTCAATCTTTTCCATACGTCTTCTCATTTTGTTATGTATCGCAAAGATAGAGATAAAAATGAAACATAAAAAATTAGGTACGGAATGAGCATCGTGTACCTAAAGAATATTACATCTATTCTCCATCTTCACTAATATGAAAAACGTACCCAGATGGTAAATTGTTGCAAACAGGGAATAAAGATGTAGAGGAAATTAAAGCAATCCTTCATCCGCAAAGCTAAAGAACCCGTCTTCGCAAACGACGACATGATCTATCAGGTGGATATTCATTGTATCTGCCGCTTTACGAATATGTTCTGTCAGTGTTTTGTCAGGCTGACTAGGACGGATATTCCCTGAAGGATGATTATGGACCACAGCTATTTGGGTGGCTCTTTGCAGCAATGCTTCCCGAAGGATGGTGCGTACATCGGTGTATGTTCCATCTATTCCACCGGTACTGATACGCACCTTATCAATCAGTTTCGTTGCCTGATTCAATAAAAGAACCCAGAATTCTTCTTGTTCGAGGTCGCACATCAAAGGTTGAAAGATATCATAAATATCTTTTGAACAGGTGATTTGAGGCCTTTCTTTTGTGTTTTGCAGTTTCCGACGCTTTCCAAGTTCCAATGCTGCCATCACTGTAATACTCTTCGCCGGTCCCATACCTTTAAAACGGGAATAATCGCAGACTTCCCATTTTGCCAGAGAATTGAGATTGTTATCACAAGACAGGAGCAGGCGCCGCATCAGTTCAACAGCGCTTTCTTCCGTATTTCCGGAGCCGATTAATATAGCGAGTAGTTCGGCATCACTCAATGCCGCTGCTCCCTTTTCCATCATTTTTTCCCGTGGGCGGTCCTCCAGTGCCCATTGGTTGATGGATAGTTTGTGTTTACTTTCCATTTACTATGTTTTGAAGGTGTAAAGGTAGGCTTATTTAATTTAATGATAGAGGCAATGGGAAAAAAATTGGTTGCAGGCTTCTTCTTTTTTCTATGCAGAGACAAGTTGTACGACACCCGGGTCTCAGCATACCTGACACCCGGGTGTGAGTAGCATGAGACCCGGGTGTCATGCAACATTCCTTTTAAGTAAAAATAGGAATGGTAGTAAACAAATTAAAAGTAGGTTACTTATAAAAATTCTTTTGGAAAGCCTCAAACTCATCTTTCCCTCTGACACAACGCTGCCACCATGCACGCCAAAAGCCTGTACCATAGCCGATAAGTTGTATAAATGCAGCGGCTATGGAATAAATGCCAATAGCCAGACTCTTATTCTGAATAGTAGAATCCATGCATACCAGCAATGCATAAAGAATGATCGGCGTAAAACTGAAAAGACAGAATGGGGTTCCTAATAATAAGAGTGCCACTCCCAGCGTAAATACAGCAGGAAGCAAATGCACCAGTTTCAGAGAGTCCGGGTATTTCTTATAAAGATTAATACGGGCAATGCCGGAGTTATGCACTTGCTTGAAGAACTTCTTCAAATCAGTACGACGTTTGTGATACACCCAGGCATCCGGAAAAAGCCGGCAAGTATAGCCGTTCTTAAAGATACGGATACTAAAGTCAATATCCTCTCCAAAACGCATCTTTGAAAATCCGCCTAAAGCCTCATACACTGCCCGGCGAACTCCCATATTAAAACTGCGGGGATAGAATTTGTCCATCTTCTTTTTCCCGCCACGGATCCCTCCGGTCGTAAAGAAAGAAGTCATGGAATAGTTTATCGCCTTTTGGATATCCGTGAAAGAATCGTGCGCACGGTCGGGACCGCCGAAAGCATCGGCAGGAGAAGCGAGAAGTTCCTTCTCTACCGCATCGAAGTATCCTTCGGGAAGAATGACATCAGAATCTAATATAATAAGGTATTCCCCTTCGCTACGTTCTGTCCCGTAATTGCGGGTTTGTCCCGGACCGGAGTTAAGTTTAGAGAAGTATTTTATATTCAACCGGTCTGCATAACGGTCTACTACTTCTTTACAGGGAATGGAGGAACCATCTTCTACAACAACGACTTCGAAATCTTTAAAGTGTTGCATGGTAAGACTTTGCAATAATTCATCCACTTCATCGGGACGATTATAAACGGGGATTATGACGGAGTAACGCATAGTAAATTCGTTTTAAGAATGAATTTGAGATGCAAATTAAGACAAAAAAGGGGAAACTACTCCCAAATCTCCAGAAAAACAAAAGAACTAACTATATTTCCTATCTACTTTTTATCAAGATTCCCTCAAAAAGTTTTCTATTCTCCGTTAGAATCATCACAAAAAGAATTACACAATAAACATACAGGTATTTTTAAGAACAAGTCAACCTGTTAGCTACAAATAATAATAACAATGTTGTTTCTTGGAAGTAAATGAAAGGAACCATGAGGTAAAACTAAAACAAAAAAGACGGGGATGTCCCAATCTTGGCACATCCCCGTACAATATAAATCAGTTCAGTTATTATTTCTTCAGAATATCCATTGTATCGGACGCAATCAACAGTTCTTCATCTGTCGGAATCACTACTACTTTCACTTTAGAAGCAGGAGTAGAAATAATTGCTTCCTCACCACGAACTTTAGCATTCACATCGTTGTCAAGCTCGATACCCATGAATTCCATATCCTTACAAACTTCACGGCGACATTCCATCTGATTTTCACCTACACCACCTGTAAACAGAATGATATCTACACCGCCCAATGCAGCAGCATAAGCACCGATGTATTTCTTGATACGATAATAATACATCTTCTCTGCAAGGATAGCTTTCTCATTGCCAGCCGCACAAGCAGCCAAAAGTTCACGCATATCGCTTGATACACCTGAAATACCGAGTACACCGCTCTTCTTGTTCAACAGGTTGGAAACACCCGTAGTATTCAAGCCTTCTTTTTCCATGATAAACGTCACTGCACCGGCATCAATGTCACCGCTGCGAGTACCCATCATCAAGCCTTCCAATGGAGTCAAGCCATAGTAGTATCTATACATTTACCATCTTTGATAGCGGCAATAGAACCACCATTACCAATATGACAAGTGATGATTTTCTTTCCTACCGGATTTACACCCAAGAATTCGCATACACGTTTGGACACGTAACGATGAGATGTTCCGTGGAAGCCATAACGACGCACACCATACTTTTCATACAATTCATAAGGAATAGCATACATGTAGGCATAATCCGGCATGGTCTGATGAAAAGCCGTATCAAATACACCTACCTGCGGAATGTTAGGAAGAATAGCAGAAACTGCATTCACACCTTTCAAGTTAGCCGGATTGTGCAACGGAGCCAGATCATTGCAAGCTGTAAAGGCTTCCAATACCTCCTTATTCAGCAATACAGATTCGCTGAAACGCTCGCCTCCGTGTACCATACGGTGACCTACGGCATTGATTTCATCCAAAGATTTGATAGCGCCATATTCGGGGTGAATCAACGTATTCAGGATAAACTCAACTCCTACTGTATGTTCAGGAATATCTTTTTCCAGAATTTTCTTTTCACCATTCGGCAAAGTCAGTTTCAAGAAAGATCCTTTCAGACCGATTTTTTCGATACCACCTTGCGCAATCACTTCTTTGCTGGTCATATCGAACAATTTATATTTAATAGATGAACTTCCGCAGTTCAATACCAGAATTTTCATGTCGTTGTCGATTTAATACTTACTACTTTATATCTAATACTTATTTATTTGCCTTTGCAGCAATAGCCTGGTTAGCCGTGATAGCAATCATACGATATACATCTTCAATAGAACAACCACGAGACAAGTCGTTTACCGGGCAAGCGATACCTTGAAGGATCGGGCCGATAGCATCAGCATGTCCCAAACGTTGAACTAGCTTATAAGAAATGTTACCTACTTCCAAGCTTGGAACAATCAGTACATTTGCTTGTCCGGCTACCTCCGAACCCGGAGCTTTGCTTGCACCTACTTCAGGAACAAGAGCCGCATCTGCCTGCAGTTCACCGTCCAAATCAAGAGTCGGAGCCATTTCCTTAGCTATTTTAGTTGCTTCTACTACTTTGTCTACCACTTCATGTTTAGCAGAGCCTTTGGTAGAGAAACTCAACATAGCTACTTTCGGATTTTCGATACCGGCAACCGCTTGGCAGTCTGCGCTGTACAAACTGCAATCTGCGCCAATTGATTAGCATCAGGAACCGGGGTTACGGCCACATCACCCATGACCAAAATTCCATTCTTTCCATATTCAGGAGCATGAGTCAGGAGCAACATAGCACCGGATACGCAAGTGATTCCCGGAGCAGTCTTGATAATCTGCAAAGCAGGACGCAATACATTACCAGTAGTGTTGCGGGCACCAGCCAACTGACCGTCAGCATCACCGCTCTTAATCATTAAACAACCATAGAACAAAGGATCGCTCGTCAATTTGCGGGCTTCTTCGATAGTCATCCCCTTCTTTTTACGAAGTTCACACAACAACTGCGCATATTCTTCGTGTTTCGGAGAAGTTTCAGGATCAATGATAGTAGCTTTACCGATGTTTCCCAATCCCCATTTTGTAGCAAGTTCATTAATTTCTGCCGGTTTACCCAGTAAAATTAGATCGGCTACTTCGTCTGTCAAAATCATATTGGCAGCTTTCAATGTGCGTTCTTCAGTTCCTTCCGGAAGAACAATACGTTGGCGATTTGCTTTCGCACGCGCCACGATTTGGTTGATTAAATTGAGCATAGATATATTGAATATTATTATAAAACGTCCTTACAATTTGTAATTTGCGGTGCAAAAGTACTCAATTTTGCAATATCCACATTACAATTTCGGCTATTTTTCTCTCCCAAGTCTAAAATATTATAATATTTAACACTGTACTCCTATTTTTCATACCTTTGCAGTGTTTTCAAACAAAATCAATAGGTTATTAGTATATGATACGTCAGTGCGCCATTTTATTTGGCTGTTTGGCTTTGGGTGAATTAATAGTTTATCTTACGGGTATCAAGCTCCCCTCCAGCATCATCGGTATGCTGCTGCTCACCCTCTTTTTAAAATTAGGTTGGATTAAACTACACTGGGTACAGGGATTGTCCGACTTTCTGGTTGCCAACTTAGGATTCTTTTTCGTTCCGCCGGTGTGGCTCTTATGCTATACTTTGATGTTATTGCGGCAGAGTTCTGGCCGATAGTAACAGCGACCATTGTCAGCACCGCGCTTGTACTTGTCGTTACGGGATGGGTACATCAAATCGTCCGCAAGTTCAGGCTGGCACGTCAGATTAAGCTGGCGCGCAAACTTCATCTGACGGATTTCCATCTGTCGGAGAAACTGCACCTTAAAGATAAAATCAACTTAACGAATAAAGACAAATGAGCTTCTTAGAGAATAATTTCTTCCTGCTGGCTATCACCTTCGGGATTTTCTTCTTTGCCAAATTGCTTCAGAAGAAAACAGGACTGGTATTATTAAATCCTATATTGCTGACCATCGCCCTATTAATCATCTTCCTTAAAATGACAAATATCTCATACGAGACCTATAATAAAGGAGGACATCTGATCGAGTTCTGGCTCCGCCCGGCTGTTGTTGCTTTAGGCGTACCTTTATATCTTCAATTGGAGATGATAAAAAAGCAGTTATTGCCTATCCTTCTGTCTCAACTGGCAGGCTGCATTGTCGGAGTTATTTCAGTAGTGCTGATTGCGAAATTCATGGGAGCTTCCCAAGAAGTAATCCTGTCTTTGGCTCCCAAATCGGTTACGACTCCGATTGCGATGGAAGTAACCAAAGCCATTGGCGGTATTCCGTCACTGACGGCGGCAGTTGTTGTGGCAGTTGGTTTATTAGGAGCAATCTGTGGTTTTAAGACCATGAAAATCATGCATGTAGCAGTCCGATCGCTCAAGGGCTTTCGATGGGGACAGCCGCTCATGCTGTCGGAACTTCCACCGCAATGGATATCAGCAGTAAATATGGAGCATACGCCAGTCTGGGACTGACACTGAATGGAATCTTCACTGCACTACTCACACCTACGATCCTTCGATTATTAGGTGTCTTGTAAAAACAAAATCTCTTGATTTTCCGTTATATAAAGAGTTAAACGCAAAAAGCAATTTTATGATTCCATTTAAAGATATCACATTAGCAGACAAAGACACAATCACCTCATTCACGATGAAAAGTGATCGCCGCAATTGCGATCTTTCATTCTCCAATCTTTGCAGCTGGAGGTTCTTATATGACACTCAATTCGCAGTGGTCGACAACTTTCTGGTATTCAAGTTCTGGGCGGGAGAACAACTTGCTTATATGATGCCCGTAGGCACAGGAGATTTGAAAGCAGTATTGTGGGAACTGATAGAAGATGCCCGCAAAGAGAACCAGCATTTCTGTATGCTGGGAGTGTGCAGCAATATGCGCGCTGATCTCGAAGCTATCCTTCCGGAACAGTTCACTTTCACAGAAGACCGCGACTATGCGGATTATATTTATTTGAGAAGTGATCTATCTACGCTGAAAGGGAAGAAATTCCAGGCGAAAAGAAATCATATCAACCGGTTCCAGCAACACTTATCCGGATTACGAATACACACCGATTACCCCGGACCGTATTCAGGAATGTCTGGATCTGGAAGCAGAGTGGTGTAAAGTGAATAATTGTGACCAACAGGAGGGGACAGGCAACGAACGTCGCGCCTGATTTATGCTCTCCACAACTTCGAGGCACTCGGACTGACGGGAGGTATCTTGCATGTGAACGGTAAAATCGTCGCATTTACATTCGGTATGCCTATCAACCATGAAACATTCGGCGTACATGTAGAAAAAGCGGATACCAGTATTGAAGGTGCGTATGCCATGATTAATTATGAATTTGCCAACCGGATTCCCGAACAATATATCTATATCAACCGGGAAGAGGATTTAGGTATTGAGGGTTTACGCAAAGCCAAACTGTCTTACCAGCCGGCAACGATTCTGGAAAAATATATGGCTTGCCTCAAAGAGCATCCCATGAATATGGTAAAATGGTAAATCCATTATAAATATGATGATAAAGGAGCAAGTAAAAGCATTGTGGAAAATCTGTTTTGACGATAGTGAAGAATTCGTTGAAATGTACTTCAGACTGCGCTATAAAACAGAGGTGAATGTCGCCATCCAAAGTGGCGATGAGGTAATCTCTGCGCTTCAGATGCTTCCTTATCCGATGACTTTCGGCGGAGAAACAGTGCAGACTTCCTATATTTCAGGAGCCTGTACGCATCCCGATTTCCGAAGCAAAGGGGTTATGAGAGAGCTTTTATCACAGTCTTTCGCCCGGATGCTGCGGAATGGAGTATATTTCAGTACATTGATACCGGCAGAGCCCTGGTTGTTCGACTATTATGCCCGCATGGGATATGCTTCCGTATTCAAGTATTCAACTAGAGAGATCGTTTTGCCGGAGTTTATTCCTTCTAAAGAGATAGCGGTCAGTGTGGTTCCGGTATTTCAGGAAGAGATTTATTCTTATTTGAATAAGAAGCTTTCCGAACGGGCTTGCTGTATTCAGCACACGCTGGAAGACTTTCAGGTTATTATGACTGATCTTGCCATCAGCGGAGGATACTTATTTGTAGCCAGACAAGAAAACGAAATCAAGGGGGTGACTATTATATATAAAGGAGACAAACATATCATTATCAATGAGCTTTGCGCTGAAGATAAAGATGTGGAATATAGCCTATTGTATGCTATCAGGCAACACACCGGATATAAGTGCATGGTTCAACTCTTACCTCCCGAAGATCAACAGCCTCAACATCCGTTGGGCATGGCACGTATCATCAATGCCAAAGAAGTGCTGCAAATCTATGCCGCGGCTTTCCCCAAAGATGAAATGCAGCTGGAATTATCGGATAAACAACTGTCGGTAAATAACGGTTATTATTATCTGTGTAAAGGGAAATGCATGTATAGTACCGAGCGACTGCCCGGTACACATATACAGATGAATATTAGTGAACTAACCGATAGAATACTCCAGCCGTTAAAGCCATATATGAGCTTGATGATGAATTAAGACACGAATTACACCACCTAGGAAGAGTACGAAAAAAGAGTTGCAGATAATTCCTTCATATCTTTACTTATTTATATTCATATCTGTTTCTAATACATATACCATTTGAGGGTCAATTTCCGCTGTACGTTCACCATCTCCCTGACGGGTGTGTTGCACAAAGAGGTGAAGTTTCCGCTGTTTCTTCCAGAGCTCCGTATCATGGGACGGTTCCCAGGCATCCACGGAAAAGTCGGTCAAATCCGTTATCGTCCATTTGCTGATGCCGACATCGGACGCATGCGCCATTGATACACGGCTTCCCCGTTCTTCGTCGCGGAAAATATAAAAGACTTCCCCACCCTCTACCACAATACGCGGACGGGCAATAGGTATCATTTTCGTACCGCCACCCTTCAAGGTAAAAGGTGTTTTGCGTTCTGTGATCTGCCGTTGATGCCATACTTTCCCGTCATTCCAGACGATACGGTATTGGGGCACGTCACTGTCGGGATCCCGCCAATAAGTAGCTATATACGGATTTCCTTCTGCATCGGCACTCATACTTGTCTGATTAATCAACTCACAGTTTTGAGGCAAACGACAGGCATACTCTGCATTAGACAATTTGATAGGAAGTTCATATTGCTCTCCACTTGATTTATACCAAGTCACTCCATTATCAAACGAACGGGCATAACATATATCATGGTTTGTCTCCACATGCCAGCTTTCGCGCCACACCCACGAAAGATGGATGGTTCCTTTCTCATCGACATACATTTGCCAATAAGCATTCCGTTTATTTTCTCCGTCAATCAGTATATCCTGAATACGAGTCCATTTATGTTCTTTCAGCGAATAACGGTTCATCACCAAGTTACCACGACCGGAAGAACCGGAACGATAAACAAACAGTAAATCTCCTCCGGATAAAGAATAAAACTCCGGATAGGTTACATTTCCTTCATCAACTCCGGTCATCGGTATTTTATCTCCCAGTTTCAGAGAACCGGGAGCAATGCTCCGGCAATAATTCAGTTTATGTCCATGATGATCGAAAGACACGTGTATGTAACCTTCTCCATCCACCATCATACTGATTACATTATGAGCATCCTTTACATTTCCCTGATATTGGGTACGGTGTAAAGTCCATTGTTTCGAATCCAGTTTCCGTTTTCCAAGTATCAGATAGCCGTCGTTATCGTAATAACTGATATATTGTTCCTCACCGTGCGTCACCAGCGAGTTATTCCGAAAGACCGTCGTATTGACCGAAGTACAGCTATATCCCTTTCCTACTTCCACCAAACGCTGGGAACAAGCAAGAGTAGGAACAAGTATTATTCCGCAAAGTAGTAGTAATATCCGTTTCATGCTTATCTTCTTTTTTATTTGTCAAAGATGGAAAGAGTCCATTTTTCATGCCAGGGAATTGTTATCTTTCCGTCTTTTACAAGTACAGGCAGCCATACATAGCGGGAGTCTTCCAAGTCTTTCTTTTTCCAGCGGTCGAACATAGCAATGTATGCGTCCTTCTTTCCGATAACAGGCTGAACGTAAGTACTCTGCGCGTAAAACGTTTTATCCGCATCCAGTCCCGTACAAGGATTACCGATCGTTTTCCACGTTCCATAATAGAATCGGCACTGCTATTTCGGCCACATTCGGATCCCAGCCTGTGCAACCGGAGCTTAACATATAGTATTTACCATTATATTTAAACACAGCCGGAGCTTCACGAGACTCTTTGACGAAATTACGAGTAAACCGTCCGCTGGGTTTCAGATAATCATCAGTCAAAAGACTAATATACATGGTTTCATTATTTTCCGAAGAATAGAACTGATAAGCACGTCCGTCATCATCCACAAAGACTGTCTGATCGCGGCTCATCGCATTGTTCGGACGGAAACGTCCCTGATAGACGAACGGCCCGACAGGAGAATCGGCAACCGCCACTCCGGCACAAGCCTTACTGTAATCGGCACTTTCCACATGTGCCCACATTACAAACTTACCGGTCTTCTTATTAAAGATGACTTTCGGACGTTCCAACACTTTGGACGGATGCAGGTCATGATTCGGATCGTCTTTGACTGCCGGAAGCACAATTCCTTCAAATTTCCAATTCAGCAAGTCTTTAGAAGAGTAACAACCGACTCCGGTCACGTCTGTACGATAACACTCCCACGTAGCCCAGTCCGGCAAAATCGTTTTTCCTTTCTTGTATTCACCATACCAATAGTAAGTACCATTGTGATAAAGAAGTCCGCCACCATGGGCATTGATCGGATTTCCATCCGTATCATTCCACACTTGTCCGGGGATAAACGCCATGTTCTTCTGTGCCTGCATTGATACAGGCAATAACAACGCGCAAACGACTCCTGATAATATACACTTGATTATTCTGCAATGTCTATTCATATTCATGATATTAAATAAGATTTCTTGTTTACAAAGATAGATGATACATTAAATATAAAGGTACACTTATGTGTCAAAAAAGGACTAAAAAACAATCATTCTCCGCTAAATGCACGATATTACAGAGCATTTGCACTTCGATTTTAGCCCGCGTTTACCATATAATACGATAGGGATAGGGATTTCACCTATCAGTCACTCAATAAAAAGAACCTACCCGATTTCAACACAAAGTGATTTTCTGGTCGAGCAGGTCATTTATATATACACATAAAATGCTTTTCTGATAATCCGGTTTCCTAATCCTATATGGCACTTCTCTATCTATGCTTCTGAAAACATACCTGACCTGCTTCCTTATCCATTACTAACTACCCTCTCTTTCATTAATAACAAACTTTCTTTTGATTATAGGTAAACTTCCTATTACCAGTATGTAAACTTACTTTTCAATAAATGCAATCTATAAATGAAAGTTGCGTTTATAAAAACAAAACTTGCAATTATATAAATGGAAGTTTCATTTATATAATCAAAGCTTGCATTTATAGTTTTCTTATAATGCAAAGAAGTTTGGGTCCTATACAAAGGAAGTTTATCCCTTATAGAAAAGAAGTTTTCTTATAATAGTCTGGAAGCCATCTATTAATACTTCTCCTGCCAGCTATAGATAAAAGATTTAGCAGACTAGACAGCTGTAAAAGCCAGGGTAGAAAGGTGAAAGGAAGGTGAAAGCCAGCCCTTCACCCGCTAATGACGATGAACAGGGCATTGTGAAAGGTGAAGGGTCTTTTCTTGAATATGATTATTTTAGTATACCAGCGTAAGGCAATGTCTGCAACCACAACTGAATGAATTATATCCACGAAACATTTCTCAAATATGATTTCATTCAAAGAATAAAGAAAGCAGTCTATATTGTTTATATTCAAGCAATTATTCATAGCACAATTTGTGTAGCATAAAAAGTGCTACATAAATTATGCTATAAATATTGATTCTATCAAACTTTTACCGAACAATCATTGCCACATGATCCCACAACAAACGGTAGAACTATCATCTATTTGTTTACCAATACAGCACCTCCCTGCGGAAGAATCTCCAGCGTAAGCGTCTCCGCGATTCTATATAGTGTATTAAAATAAAAAGGCTAATGATCCCTTTTTAGTCATTAGCCTTTTCCCATCTGTCAGGAAGCAGTTCCCTGTATTTTTCAATTGGTGTGTTCGGTT
>ENA-OQIG01000599-OQIG01000599.1-human-gut-metagenome-genome-assembly--contig:-NODE-599-length-19790-cov-2.643645_pt1 | contig 19790 bp, 22 predicted proteins | sample MGYA00242576_ERZ504741 | MGnify/ENA primary metagenome ERZ504741 (study PRJEB26092, sample SAMD00036436) | human gut metagenome | host: Homo sapiens | study: EMG produced TPA metagenomics assembly of... | reverse complement strand
GGGAATGAAAAGTTTCTACCCAAAGGGAAATTGGGTAAAATGGAAGAGCAGAATTGAGGAAAGCGTAGAAAGCCTTATAAAATGGGCATTTGAGAAAACAGTAAATAAAAGTTGGCAAAACAGATGGCACAGTAATCTGGTTTTTGCAGAACTTTAAAAAGAGTCTTAAAACCTTGAAAATCCAGTATTTTCAAGGGTTTTTCTTATATACACCACTTCATATATTGCATTATAAATTCATGTAACTTTTTAAACGGATTTTCGTAAAATGTTCGTCATGGTTTTCGTAAAACCTGCGTACGAACTTCTTAACGAAACTTCGCATGATTTTTAAGAAAAATGTGGCGATTTCGGTAGCTAACTATAAAGCAATTTATAATACTTGCAGGAATAGAGGTTCAAATTGCAAAAAGATTTGGGCAGTAGTAGGAAGGTTGGAAATGTGGTATGATTGAGAACAGGACATAAGAGAAAACAGGAACTGAATAGAGTGTGAGTAAAGAAGAAATCTTTGAATATGTGCAACAGCAATATGGAACACTCCCAGAATATCTATGGAGCAAATGACATTTTGGAAGAATACAGAAAGTGTGAGTAAAGAAATTATGGAATTGTTGAAAACAATCAGAGGAGACATTACAAAAATTACAGATGTTCAGGCAATCGTAAATGCTGCGAATAATTCACTTCTTGGTGGCGGAGGTGTGGATGGAGCAATTCACAGAGCAGCAGGACCAGAACTTTTGGAAGAATGCAGAACATTACATGGATGTGAGACAGGGAAGGCAAAAATTACAAAAGCATATAAGCTCCCTTGTGAGTATGTTATCCATACAGTAGGACCAATATGGAATGGTGGGAATCAAAATGAAAAAGAATTACTTGCAAGCTGTTATTTATCTTCTATGCAGCTGGCACTGGAACACAAAATCAGAAAAATCGCATTTCCGTCAATTTCTACAGGAGTGTATTCATTTCCGGTTGGACTTGCAGCAAGAATTGCAGTAAATACAGTTGCTGGATTTTTGAAGGAACATCCAGATGATTTTGATCTGGTGGAGTGGGTTTTGTTTGATGAACATACGGAATTGGTTTATGCGATAGAAGTAAATGCGCATAATAAAGGAATATAGAAGATGAGAATATTGATGTTAGGAAACAGTTTTACAACGGCAAATCATATGCCGGACATGTTGGATGAGTTGACCGGTGCAGAGATTGTGCAACATACCCGTGGAGGGGCACGATTGGCAGAGCAGTTAAATCCGAAAACAAAGATGGGAAAGCGTACACAGGAAGCTTTGCAAAATGAAAAATGGGATTTTGTCATTTTACAGGAAATGAGCAATGGTCCAATTACATCAAAAGCCAGTTTCCTTGAAAATGCAGAAAAACTCTGTGAGAAGATCAGGGAGAATGGAGCAAAGCCAGTTTTTTATGCGACCTGGGCATATCAACGTGGAGGAAAGAAGTTGGAAACTTTTGGAATGGATTATGATGAGATGTATCAGAAACTGTATGAAGCTTATCACCTGGCAGCAGATAGAAACCATACTTTGATTGCAGATGTTGGAAAGAAATTTTATGAACTTTCAGATAAAGTAAATCTTTATGCGGATGATGGGTGCCATCCAAATGAAAAAGGTTCCCAGATAGCAGCAGAGATAATTGCAGAAGTCTTGATGAATTGAATAACGTGATATGAAAAAAGCAGCTTGATTATCGAGTTAGTTACTCTCGGTTCAAACTGCTTTTCTTTTGGGCTTTATCTCTCATACAGGAGTATTGTCATCATCAAGTTGAAAAATATCGGCTATCTGGGATTCTATTTTTATGAAATCGTGGTGCCACAGGCAAAAGAAACTGCTTTGTCCATGGCTGCGGATGGAATGAAAGCTGAAAAAATAGCCACTATCTCAAAGTAAGTGTTGCGATGGTTCAGAACTGGATCGATGAAAGCATGAGTGTTGTACAATAATTTAATGATATAATGAAGAGAAGCTGCCAGGAGATAAGAAAAATCTCTTGGTGGTTTTTGGGAATTAAACCTATGATTTTTTTGTAAAATAGTTCTATAGAACTACTACTTGATTTGCAGATTCTGTATCTTTCAATTATCCATAGGTATACTAATTTTAGGGATTTTTTTAAAGTTAAACTATCTTCATTTTGCGGCAAAAATAAATTTCATCTTTCAATTACTACTGGGGATGTCGAAATGTGGTATTAACCGACATCCTCTTATGATATCATCCTGCATATCTAACTTCCATAAATTGTCTTTCGTTATCAGAAATTGGTGGATTTTCCAGCGCTTTAATCCAGTAGATTTCTCCATCGCATTCTAACTGAATATACATCTTTTCGTTTATGAGTGCGCATTTAATGATTTTTGTTAATGATCCGGTTTTCAGTGTCGTGTTCACCGCAGTAGCATCTGGTCTGGTATATGTCGGAAGATCACTGTTTACTGTGAAATATCGGCTGCTTCCGTCTGCGGAATATATTTCTTTATAGGAGCCATATCTGCTTGTCGGAACAAATTTTCCATTGACATATTTGTAGGTGAAATTAATTGCATTGATACCAAGAGAATAAGAAACGATGCTCTCTGTAATTACAATCTTATTTCCTTTTAAGTTGGTAACTTCGCCTATGCGATGGTTTCCGTATCCTGCCATAATCTCAGTGAAATCAAGGGCCTTTCTGAACTTTCCGTTTGTGTATTTTAATAATGCACATACAGGTCCGTCACCATTCTCGGCTGGTGCATAGAGATATAAAACGGCTGTCCGTTTTTCAATGTATAAATATTTGCTATAACATTATAAAAACGTGTATTTTTTAATCTGTAAGCTGTTTTTCCATTAACCGATACAGTAAGTGACGAATATGCTTCATCGTCGGTTTGATTGGATGCTCTGATTCTGATTTTATCTTTCGTTCCATCACCGGTAACATCATATGCTGTGTATGTCCGATTTGCTTTTAATTGGACCCATTTGCCGTTGCTTTTACGGGTATGGAGAAGATAATTGCAAAACCAATTGCCAGAAACATAGTAAACACAGAAATAAAATTGTTTCTTTTTCTCATAAAACATGACCCTTTCGTGTAGGAATTGCTATAATTTTATATTTTTATTGTATCATTGTATATGTGCAAACTGTTACATTTTTACAATTACAAATCCTGAGATAATTTTATGAGAACCAATTCTCTTCTCGGTGCATCTAATTAGTGTAAAAGTAAAAAAGCAAACACGTGTAGTAATTCGGCTGGACAAAAGGAGAAGACAAAGTTATGACAAAAGATATATTTATTAAGGAGGTTCGGGATGCAGAAGCCATGCTGTATCATATATCAAAGTCCATTCTGAAGAATGACTCTGATTGTGGGGATGCTGTGCAGGAAACAATTCTTAAGGCATATGAGAAACTTCCCACCTTAAAGAAAGAAAAGTATTTTCGAACATGGATCACAAAGATATTGATCAATGAATGCAATGGGATTCTTCGGAAAAGAAAAAATGTTATTCCATATGAAGAATATATGGACAATATGAGGCTGACTGAGGAGGACAGATACAGTCATCTGTATATGGCGATTATGGAACTTCCGGAGGATCTGAGGATTTTGGTAACATTGTATTATTTAGAAGAATTCTCACAGAAAGAGATCAGTGAGGCTCTGGATATTCCGGAAGGAACGATTAAAAGCAGACTTTCCCGTGCAAGAGAGTTTTTGAAAGCACAGTTATCCGATGAAGAAGAGAAAAGACCGATGCCTGGGAAAAACAGCAAACCATCAAAGAGAATAACAGGAAAGGGGAAAATGTCATGTTAGAGAACAAATGGAATAATATAGCACCGGAAGTACCACAGGATTTTCATGAGAAATTTGAAGAGACACTGAGACATATTGAGCAGGCAGATGCAGTTAATAAAAAATACAAAAGAAAAAGAATCAGTGGCCGATTACTGATTGCAGCAGCAGTGATCTGTACAGGCATGGGAGTCACAGTGGCGGCAAAAGAATTCTTTAAATGGAATGACCATCTGTTAAAAAGACTTGAACCATCTGAGAAACAGCAGGAAACGATGCAGGAATCAACCTATATTCAGAATATAAACCAGTCTGTAACGCAGAACGGTGTGACTGTTACCCTGACAGATTCTATTCAGGATCAGGGATTCCTGTATGCATTTTTTGAAGTGGAAACAGACGACAATATTCCTATGACTGATCATACTTCTTTTGAGGAGATGGCACATTTTAAGATTGATGGAAAAGAAGTATATGCAGTGGACGATAACAGATTTGGAAGTTTCAATACTGGGGTAGGACAGGATATGTTACTGAAAACAGATCAAAATTCTACACATCTTAAATATTTTAACGCCTGTATATCTTATGACGGTGATTATGATCTGAGTAATAAAACAGTAGAAATCACATTAAAGAATCTTACGGAGGAAGGAGATTATGATACGACTGTTATTACAGATGGAACATGGGACTTTAAATGGACTCTGGGTGCGGTAAATCTTCCGACAACTCTGGAAGTGAACCGGAAATGTAATTTTGGAGGTTATGAAATCACAGTGAAAAAAATGGAAGTAACGCCCCTTTTATGGTCATTATATCTTGATTATGATGAAGCTATGAAGGTGTATGAAGATGAGAAAAACAAGTTTGAGTACACAGGTACAGATTATGGCATGGATCTTTATGGCAGAGCTAATATTGACCAGGTGCGTTATAAAGATGGAACGGTTTTAACACTCGATCTGACCATGGGAGGCATCGCTGGCGGTGGAGAAAAACAGGATAAGGAAAATGGTGTCATGATCATCAGAAACAGTTTCCCGCAACTGGTTGATGTAGATAACCTGCAGGCGGTACATTTTGGGAACATTGACCAGTGGCTTGAAGTGCGGGAATAATAGTTTTTTCGGTGATATAGAAAAATCCTCCATAATTAGATAATGAGAAATACAAAAAGAACCGATACAAGGTCTTTGCAAGACTGATATCGGTCTTTTTTGGCTAAGTCTGCCAACTGTAAAATTTTGTTTATATATTAACGCATCCTGTTCATGTACAGGAAACGGATTCTAGCGTATACTGAAATTATTGATTACAAGGTCTACATGAACTGCAAATACAGATTCCGGGTTATATCCGGAAGCCATATTTTGCACTTACCGGTAAAATCTGTAATAGTTGGCATAAAAGTTCATTACATATTCGATATAAGCTTTAAATTTTTTCATTGTCTGTTCCTCCTCTTCTTTACGGGACGGGGAACATGCACTGGGGCTTTTGAAAAACCAGCTCCGTTATACCAGGGAGGAAAATATCTCCTGTGTGGGAGGCGGCATTTATCCCAACATGCTGTGTGCACACCCTCCGTTCCAGATTGATGGGAATTTTGGCTTTGCAGTTGCAGAGATGCTTATCCAGAGTAGGAAAGGGTATATCCTGTTACTTCCGGCACTTCCGGATGAATGGAAGGATGGAAAAGTCCGGGGAATGAAGGCACAGGGTGACATCACAGTTGATTTTGAATGGAGAGAGGGCAGGATACACAGGGTTCGCCTCTGTTCTTCCCATGAGCAGAAAGTAACGCTGGAATGTAATGGAATTTCGAAAACAGTATTTTTAAAACCTGATAGGACAGAGAATATGATTTTTGATTGATCTGTCCTGAGGGGCTGGAATCATTGGCAGCCGTATCATGTAAAAGCACATGGTACGGCTGTTTTTAGTACCTGAAATATTTTATAGCACCTTGACTGATAATCATGAAAAGCATGGAAGTGTTCAAACTAATCTTTTGGGGATTTTCTGAGATTGTTAAAAAAAATTGCAACTTTTTTGGGAGTTTGCACGTCTAATAAGTAGAAGCGCATAAAGAAAGGCTTTTATACAAGATTTCCTGATGACCGGTCTGATATAGGAGAAGGGAGACGACAATGAATGAGATTTTGATACGAAAAGCAAAGAAAGGCGATAAAGATGCCTTTTGTCGGCTTATAGATGAGAATGTACAGAGTATGTACAAGGTTGCAGCGGCATATCTGAAAAATGATGAAGATGTTGCGGATGCAATACAGGATACGATTCTTTCCTGCTATGAAAATTTGAAAAGTCTGAAACAGAACAGATATTTCAAGACATGGATGATCCGAATTCTGATCAATAAGTGCAAGGACATGATACAGAAGAAAAAGCTGGTTACTTATACGGATCAGATGCCGGAAACGCCTTTTCACGAAGAAAAATATGCAGCAATGGAATGGATCCAGGCCTTAGAGCCATTGGACAGTAAATACCGCTTGGTTGTTCTTCTATACTATATGGAAGGATTTGGTATCCGGGAAATCAGTGACATTCTGGATATGAAGGAAAGCACTGTAAAATCTCGTCTTTATCGTGGCAGAAAACAGATTGCAGAGATGTATGGATATAAGGTTAAGGAGGGACGTGCCTAATGATGACTTTAAATTATAATGAGAAAGACTTCCAGAAAAAACTTCAAAAGGACATAGAAATGCCGGAAATCGTGCATGAACATATTAATCAGGCATATCGTTTGATTGAAAATAACGCTGTTTACAGAAAAAAGCATCAAAGGATCCATATCATTGGATGAAAAGTGGAGGCAGGATAGCAGGAGGGATGGCAGCGGTACTGGCAGTAGGATTTGTATTCTGTGCAATCAATCCGGTAATGGCAAAAAATATCCCGGTTGTAGGAGGACTCTTTGAAATTTTACAGGATAATGTGAGTTTCTTTGGTGACTTTTCAGATCATGCAACAACTTTGGAAGCTGTTGATGGAACGAAGACAGATAGCAGTGAAACAGACGGAGCCAAGACAGATCATACCAATAATGATGCTATTTACACTAAGACAGCAGATGGGCTGACAATTACATGTTCTGAGGTATATGCAAACAGCCAGGCAATTTATGTGACTATGCAGTTTAAAAGTGATAAACCGTTCCCAGAAACAGAAACTGGGGCGGAAAGTGGAACACCAGTCATTGATCTGGATATGACAGGGGGTGTGGACTTTAATTCAGAGGCTAGCCCGGTAATTGACGGTCAAGTGGAAGGAAAATTTCTGGATGATAACACCTATGCATGTATTTTCCGTTATGATTTGGCTGAAGCCGCAAAAGATTATACGGAATATAATGAGAAATACAATGAAATGACACAGCAGGTAATGGATGAGATGGGAATAACTCAGGCGGACTTAGATGATCAGACGGATGAAGGTTATGCGCTGCTGGAAGAGTTTATCAATAAATTGTCTGAACGTGGTGGAGAATATCAGAAGTACATTAAAGATATTGATATTCCAGATACCTTTAACCTGCATCTGGATATTACGAAGGTAAGAGGACTGGAAGCAAACTATCAGTGGTCAGAAGAGGATGAGAAAAAATATGGAAGGGATGCTGGCTACTACAAATATGAAGGTGACTGGAGCTTCGATATCCCGGTTACGGTAGATGATTCCCAGACAGAAGTATTGGAACTCAATGATACAAACGATGCAGGTATTGGACTTAAATCGGTGATTCGTACTCCATATGAATTGACGGTAAATGAACTTTATAAGGAAGGTTCCAACAGTGATTGCTTTATGGTAGCTCTTGATGCCAATGGAAACACACTTCCGTACAATGAGTCTACTGGAAACTGTAATAACTTCGCAATTCAGGACAGAGATATTTCTACGGTAGACATTTATTTTCTGGATTATGTCCAGTATATGGATGAGCTGAAAGGCCAGCAGAATTTTGATAATCCTACGAAAGAGGATGGACAAAAATGGAAAAAACTTCTGGAGGAGAATGCGAAGTACCATAAGACATTGCATTTTGACAATGACAATGTAAAAACTAGTTGATATAAAAGAAAGATGAATAAGATATGAGACAAAAAGAAGTGATGGGGCAATCAATAAGAACTTCAAAATCGGCAAGACCCGGAACAATTACTTATGTGCCGATAGACAAGTCTGAATTCAGATACTACTGTATCTTCAGACAAAAGAAAAACAAAATTATGAAAATAGTTGTAATGCTTATAGTGATGATTTTGGTTATGAGCTGTTGTGTGTATGCAGGTATATCTTATTATTACTCATATCACTTCTTTTGGGTACGACCATCAATGGAATTGACAGTTCAAATAAGACAGCTTATGAAGTTGAGCAGGAGATTGCAGGGAAAAAGGATAACTATGTTATTCAGGTAAGTGCAAGGATGCAGGAACCTCAGACTATTACAGGTAAAGACATTGATTATCAATATGTATCCAGCGGGGAAATCCTTCAGCTGCTGAAGACTCAGAAACCATGGGAATGGATCAGAGGTTTTTTTGAAACGAAAAATTATATGGTTCAAGAAGAGACTGTTTTCAGTCGGGAAAAGCTGGAGGAACAGGTAAGTTCATTAAATTGTGCCAAAAAAGAGAATCAGATAGCACCGGAAAATGCGTATGTAAGTTTTTCTAATTCAGAATTTACTATTGTGCCAGAGACAGAAGGCAGTGAATTAAATGCCAAGGAAGCTTATCAGATGATAAGCAGAGCAATTGATAATGAGGCGGCAGATGTAGATCTGGGAAGCAATCCAAAGGCTTATAAGGAAGCAGATGTGACGAGAGATAGTTCAGAACTTCAGAATATGGTAAATATGTATAATGGCCTGGCAAAAGTAAATATCACATATACATTTGGAGATGAAACGGTAACACTTGACGGGAATACCATCAAAAACTGGCTGCAGTTTGACGAGAAAGGGCAGTTGCTTCCGGATGATGGAGCCTTCAGGCAGCATGTAGTGGATTATGTGGCACAGCTTGCAGCAGATCATGATACAGTTGGCACTGAAAGACAATTTGAGACCACAAGCGGAAGGATTGTGTATGTATATGGCTCAGCCTATGGATGGAAGATTGATCAGGACAAGGAAGCAGCACAGCTCATGCAGGAAATTCAATCAGGAACCAGACAACCAGGGAACCGGTATATTCTATGAGAGCAAATGCACATGGGATCAATGATCTCGGAGATACATATATAGAGGTAGATCTTACAGAGCAGTATATGTGGTATTATCAGAATGGAAATATTATTTTTCAATCAGAAATCGTATCCGGACTGCCAGGTGATCCGGATAGAAAAACACCCCCTGGAATATTCACACTGAATTCAAAGAGCAGTCCGTCTGTGCTGCGAGGTGAAATGACAGCAAATGGAACCTATTCTTATGAACAGCCGGTAACGTACTGGATGCCATTCAATGGAGGAATTGGCTTTCATGATGCAGACTGGCAGCCGTACTTTGGTGGTGACAGATATCTTACAGGTGGTTCTCATGGATGCATCAATCTTCCCCCGGAAAATGCCGGGCAGCTTTATAGTCTTATTCAGTATGATGTCCCGATAATTTGTTTTTACTAATTCTATATTATTCTGCCAGACGGCTTTAATTAATATGTTTTCAATCCGCCGGATATTTGTTTTTGGAAAAGAAGACCTCATTTTTAAAGAATAAAAAAATACCTGTGATGTGGGCAAAACTTTTTCAGGATCTTTTAAAAGATTGTGACCGGGAGATATATTCAAATCCGCAATTTTATACATGGAAGAAAACAAAGTAATAGCAAGTCGAATGGCTGTGTATTAAAATTAGGTAATGTAATTGAAGAAAAGATATGATATCATATGGGTAACAAATTGAACTGTGTGTGGAGGTGATGGCTGTGAAGAAAAAAGTGACAATAGTGTTGGTCATTATTAGTATTGTTGCTATAAGTACAATGATTATGTTTTCAACATATAAGTCTTCAGAAGCCTGTCGAAAAGCAAATGCCGCGATACAGTGGGATTGTTCTGTAACCTGTGCGGAAGAGTCAACGCCTGATTCTTATGTAATTACATATTCTGATGCAAAAATTTTATCCAAAACAGGCGTGTTGACGGTTCAGAACAGAAACGATTTTGACGTTATTGTGCATCTGCTCTGCGAAGGAAAACAGGAACTCGTATCTGGCAGTATTCCTGCGGGTGGTTGCTATTCTTTTCTGAACGTTACAGATAAAGAATACACGGTAGGTATTCATGCTGATGTTGGTGAAAATACGGATATAAAAGTATTTGTATATGACGGAAAAGACACCGAATCATATACAAGATAATTGATAAGACGAAGAATATTGAAAAAAATATTCGCAGATATTTTGGGATATGAAGTTCAGGAATGGATAATGGATTTAGAAGCATTAGGAATTCACTCATATGATTTGGATGATCTGGCACAAACACAGAAAACATTCCACTGCCGATAAAAAAGGCAGCTTTTCCCTATATCTACACGCATAGGTATCAAAAACCTATGGCGTTTTTTATAAAATTTTTTTCTTGAAAGCAAATGGCTGTTTTTCAAGTCTAATAATTATAAGAAGAAAAGGAGGTACTTTATGGATGCTTTAATAACAGAGGCTAAAAATGGAGATAAAGAAGCATTTGTCAGATTAATCCGGATGAATAAGCAGAGCCTGTATAAGACTGCTGGATTTATCTTCGGGATGAGCAGGACATTGCAGATGCCCTGCAAAATACAATCCTATCCTGCTATGAAAATATACAGAGACTGAGAGAATCGAAGTATTTTAAAACCTGGCTGATGCGGATCCTTATAAATGAGTGCAAGGACATTCTCCGCCAAAAGAACCATGCAGCAGAACTGGATGATTTTGCAGAAGGTGTACATTGTGAAGAACTGAATCTCTGTGAATGGAAACAATTGCTTTTATGCCTGGATGAAGAAAGTAGGAAAATCGTGGAACTCTATTATTTTGATGAGTTTTCAGTTAAGGAAATCAGTGCCCTTCTTGAAATGAACAGCAATACCGTATCAACCAAACTTCCCGGGCAAGAGCAAAATTAAAAAAGGTGATCAGGAGGTGAGACTATATGAAAGAAATCAGAAGGATTTTAAAAGAAGAAACTGCAATACCGGAAAATATTGATAAAGCCATGGAAGATGTTCTGAGCGGAATTTTAAATTCCCCAGACGAGAAAACAACGGGGGCTTTAAGTAAAAAAACAAATGGAGAAAGAACGAAAAATTCAGGAAATAAGAAAAAAATAATTCGGATTCTTCTTCCGGTAGCTGCTATATTAGGAGTTAGTACTGGCGTACTTGCAACAAATATCGGACGACTGTATAAAGAACTTGAACAACAGGGGGTCGCTGAACAGGAGGCAGCTCAAATGGTTGTCACAGAACCTGAGTCAACTGCAGAAAATGTGGAAAATATTACTTCTTATCCAATAACTCCCGAGACGGTCGATTGGAATCAGTCCATGCTGACTGTTAAAGAAGCGTATTTTGATGGCGGCGGTTTAAGTTTTCTCGGAGAACCTTCCAATGAGGCAAAGAATTATATGATCACTTGCCGTGATCATGCAACGGTGAATGGAAAAGATGCACTGGCTTCTTTAAATAAAATAGAAGGAGAAGATCTTTATTATGGGCATATTACTTTGTATGATGACGCTTTGATTGAGAAAATATTAAAAGAAGATTCTGAAGTAGAACTTTCCATGACTATTCAGGCATATCCTGTTTATGACGGTAAGATTTATTATACCTGGAAAGACACTGAAGCTTACGAAAAGATTTTTAAAATTGGTTCTTTTACAGATTCAGAAGGAAAGGTTTCTTATGCACTTCCTGCGGAGGACGTTTACAGAGGATATACGCCTCAGACTCTTACGTTAACCCTTCCATTAAAGGATGAAGTAAAGGATATCATTGAAAAATATAGAAAAGAAGGGAAATTGCAGGCTGCTGACACCGGAGTAGAACCATCTTCGGGTGAGAGTACGCAGAACACAACAGATTTGGAAAGTTCGTCAAATACTACGAGTGTAAATGAAAAATATGATCCGGAGAAAACAATGTTGCAGGTAAAGGAAAACCATGTAACAGCTTCTCTGCCAGGGAAATCAGGAACCCTTACAATAGAAGCTGATATTACCGGAAATACTGATGACGTTTCAAAGGGAGTTCTGAAAAAATGCAATATATCAGAGAAAGACATCTGCTCCTGGTTTGGCGGGAAAGATGGATGGGAAAAATCTGTAACAGATGAAACGGTCTGGGAAAATAAAGAAAAAGGACTGCAGTTATTTATTTCGGATGGGATGATAGAGTGTGATGGATTAAGTGAAAAAGATCTGGGATTTTTAGGCGAGAATACGGAAGATGAGAAATTAAATATTATAAATCAACTGTTTTCCAAAGCTGATTTATCTGGAACTTCTGTAAGAAAACCAATTAGCGACATGACGGAAGGATATGATTATTACGACATAGAAGTTCTGTTGAATGGAATACCGGCAGGTGGACTTTCTCAGTATCATTATCAGGGAAGCACAGGATTTGGTCTCAAGCCTGAAGACTGCTATTTCAAAATACCAATCCCGCTTCAGGTGAAAGAGAAAGAAACAGTTACTATGCTTCCCATGGAAGAAATTATGAAATCGGTGGAACAATATGTAAAAGAAGGAAAAATCGGATTTTTACGGAAGAGGACACGACGGAGAAAACAGAACCAATCACGATTCCAGTTACGAAAATCCGCCTGAAATATTATATTGATGAAACTGCAGATGGAATTGTTTACAGACCTGTATGGAGTTTTTGCTGTCCCTACCAATGGAAGGATTCACCAGAAGAACAGGAATTGTTTTATATAGACGGAGAAACCGGGGCTTTGATCCGGGACGCATTCGGATGGTAGACATGAAAACAAATTTTATGGGAACATGACCATGGATGATGCTATAGCTTCTAAGGCAAAGCTTTCGTCATAGGCCTTGCATCTGCTTGAAGATAGTTAAGAATAGTTAAGGTACAGTTAAATGAACAGGTAAGAATTAAATGTTATTGTATAAGTACATTCTAAGAGATAACTCTTAGAAAATAATACATGAGGAGAAAAGTAAAGGAGCATTTATGAAAATAAAATGTACGTTCCATATTGCAATAGCTTCATTCTTATTCAGCTTACGGATGAATTTAGTATAGCATTTGCATATGGGATATGTGAGAAGAATCCATATGTGAGAATTCTATATGTGACATTTGCGATTTTGAGCCTGCTGACCATGATATATTTATATACGAAGTATATTATAAGAATTCAAATGCAGGATTTGTTTTTAGGAATGCCGCTTCCGAAAAAAAAGTGGTGTATAACAGCGGTATTAATGCCGGTATTAATATGCCTTTTTTATATATTTTTTACAAAGGGAACACTTGAAAAAAGGAAACCTTACATATAAAGAAATCATAGATGTAGTTACAATTTCTATTTTATCATCAGGTATTAAAGCGGCAGTAACAGAAGAAATTGTCTTTCGTGGTATGATTTTAAGATTGCTTCAGAATACTTTTGGAAAGAAATGTGCAGTGTTTGTTTCAAGTTTTTTATTCGCTGTTTATCATTTTGATGGGATTGATACTTCTGATATAAAAAAAGTAATTATGATGATTATTTCTGTTGAAATTGCAGGAATTGCATTGGCACTTGTTACAGAGCAGACAGGTTCTATATGGTCTTCGGTTATGATTCATTGTCTGTATAATATTCTATCAGGAGAAAGCCAGATTTTTCATATTGATGTGGCACAGAACTTTCCTGCAATATGGATGTATACTGTAAACAGTAAAAATATGTTGCTTACAGGAATTAATGGTTCGGTAGGGTTTACAGCTTCAATTCCAACAATGGCAGGATTTACCGGGATCATATTAATGGTGATTTATGATGAAAAAAAGAAAAAACATATGGGAAAAGTTGTAGTAAATTATTCTTCTGATTTTAATTCTGGCAGCATGGATAGTTGTGACAGTAAGAGCGAAAAAAACTGAAGAGGGTATTATATTGACAGACGCTTACAAAAAACAGATAATGGAAAGTGCAGAGTGGAAGAAGATATTTTTACATACAGAAAATTATCCGGATATTCTTTTAGAGGATTTAAAAAGGAATCCGGAAATGCTGGAATTTGTCGAAGGATACAATGATGTACACAAGAAGTCTTCTGAAGGACTTACATTTGAGGAACAGAAGAAAAAAGTTCCTTTATTTATTCAATGGGATAAAAGATGGGGATATGAACCTTATGGAACAAGTGATATAGGAATTTCCGGATGTGGTCCGACGTGCATGGCAATGGTAATATACAGTTTAACCAGAAATACAGAGGCAATACCACCTGTGCTTGCGCAAAAATCCATGAACGAGGGATATTGTGTAGAGGGTATTGGAACATCCTGGAAATTCATGAGAGAAGCTGCTTTGGATTACGGTGTAATTGCTTCGCAATTTGATATGCTGGGAGAACAGGAAATGGCCGACAGACTTAAAGATGGAATCTGATAATCTGTGCTATGGGTCCCGGAGATTTTACAAATTCAGGGCATTTTATTGTTATTTATGATTATTCCAGAAAGAAATTTTCTGTAAACGATCCATTCAGCTATACAAACAGTTCAAAAAAATGGGAATATACGACCCTGATTTCTCAATGTCAGCAAATATGGTATATGCAGCTAAGCAATTCCATAAAATACTGCAAACAACCCAGTCCATCATAGCGTGAAGTCCTGCGTCAGATATCTTTGCCGTGCGTCAGCACGCCTGCAGGTATCTTCCTTGTCCTTCGCACTCTGCTGAACTGTCTTGATTGCATTATTTTATGGAATTGCTATAGAAGACGAAAGGATGAAAATGGATAATCATATTTTGGTTGTAGAAGATGATGCAGCAATTAGAGAAGGAGTGAGGATACTTCTTGAAGGTGAGGGATATATTGTTCAGGAAGCAGAGGATGGATATCAGTGTTTGAAAAAAGTATCAGATGATATTGACCTTGTTATTCTTGATATTATGATGCCGGGAATATCCGGGATAAAAACTTGTGAAGAAATTCGAAAAATCTCACATGTTCCAGTGTTGTTTCTGACAGCCAAAAGTCAGGAATCTGATAAATTACTCGGACTTATGGCAGGAGGTGATGACTATCTCGTGAAACCATTTTCGTATGCGGAACTTCTTGCCCGGGTTAAAGCGTTACTACGAAGATATCATATATATAGTCAGACATTACAAGGTGAGAAGACAAAAGAACATTGGATTGAATATGGAAAAGTAAAAGTGAATACTCAATGTAATGAGGTATTCCGCAATGAAAAGGAAATCAGTCTCAGAGAAATGGAATACAGAATCTTATTGCTTATGATGGAAAACCCGAAAAAAGTATTCTCGGTAAAAAATCTTTATGAGAGTTTGTGGGAGGAGCCGTTCTTATATTCATCTGGAAATACTGTTATGGTGCATATCCGAAGATTACGAATGAAAATCGAAGATGATCCACAAAAACCAAAGATGATTCAAACCGTATGGGGAAAGGGATATCGCCTTGGATAAAATTTGCGGAAATAGTTTGACAGGCAAGATAATTTGCTATCTTATGCAGGGGTTATTAGCAGGTTTATTAGTGTTAAGCGTGACATATTTCGGGGGAAAGGGGTTACTGCAACGCTTTTTCTTTCGTACAGGATATGTTTATGCTGAAGAGACAGAACGTGCAGAAGAACTTCAGGAATATGTCACACAAAATAAGTTGAGTGCATCTGATTATAAAATGTTGAAAAAATGGGGTACAGAACGAAATATTGATGACTTCACGATTTCAAGGGGAAAATGGCTGTTGTTTGATATTTCCTACAACGGTAAAATTATGTATGGCAGCAGAGAAATACCAAATCTGACATGGAGAATGTACCACAGAATTTCATTTAAGGATGGAGCGGCAGATGTATATATATATGAAGGAACAGCGGATAAATATTTTAACATATTGATGGTCTTTTCTGTTGTACTTGGAGTCGCGGCGTGTATTGGAATTGTTGTATCCGGAATGTATGAGAATGTAAAATATATACAATGCCTTATGAAAGAGGTAAATATAATCAGCAGAGGAAATTTGCAGGGGAATGTAACTGTTCAGGGAACAGATGAAATTGCACAGTTAGCCAGTGGACTGGAACATATGAGACAAACATTAGTGAAAAAAGAGCAGATAGAGTATGACCTGAAGAGTGCACAGGAGAAGCTGGTGTTAGGAATGTCACATGATCTGCGTACTCCTCTGACTGGTTTGATGGCATATCTTGAGATTCTAAAAAAGCAGCAAAAAGAAGGTGCGGTTACTCAGGAATATATAAATAAAGCCTTTGATCGTGTACTTCAGATCAGAGATTTGTCGGAGCAGATGTTTGAATATTTTTTTGTAAATTCACGACACCATATAGAACTGGAACCTGCAGAAGATATTATGTGTGCTTTTGGAGATTATCTTTCTGAACTGTGTGCTTTACTGGAATATGAAGGATTTAAAGTAAATACAGATCGGTTGGAGTGGAGACAGATATCTGTATGTATAAATACAGATTTTATCGGCAGAATTATGAATAATATTATTTCTAATATTGAAAAATATGGAAAACATGAAAATGAGGTATGTATACAGCTTTGTTATGGGAATGAAGAAGTAGGAATCAGTATTCAAAATAGTATTACCAGATTTGATTCTGAACATCAAAAAACAGGGATTGGGTTGCAGAATATTTCTATTATGATGGAGCAGATGGATGGGCGAATGGAAGTTAACGCAGACGATTTAACTTATTGTATAGTTTGTATTTTCCAGAGAAAAAAGAGTATCATAAAATTTCAAAAGTATAGAGAAATCTGTTGGCATAGATGCCTGTTCAGGCAGACAATCATAAACAGGGTATCCGCAGAGTAGAAAATTATTTACACGCCATAGGCATTGGAAAAAACCTATGGCGCTTTTTATGTCCATTTCTGAAGGAATACCGGAAATAAAACTGGCAAAAGTAAAAATGAAGATGGAGTTTCAGAGTGAAAGTGATGGAGCACCACTCTGAGTGAAATTTACATAACATGACTCACTTGAAAAATCACCTGTTCTTTGTAAAAAATATAAAATTTTGTGCATGTTTTGTATTATATCTTTTATGTAAATTCAGTATGAACAGAGTTATTATAATGACGTAAAATCCAAAAAAATCAGAGAAAATTGTTGAGGTACCATAGCATGAAATCTAAATACATGGCAGTAATACCGTTTTTGTTTGCTTTTGGGGTATTACTGATATCAGGATGTTCAGTTACAACACAGAAAAGTACATCTTCACAGGAAAATATGCCAGAGATAATCATTGGAAGTGACGATTTTCCACCTTTTAATTATTCCGATGAAAATGGAGAACCGGCAGGGATTGATGTTGACATTGCAAATGAAGCTCTGGGACGCCTTGGTTATAGGTCGGTATTTACAAAGATTGTATGGGATGATAAAGATAAAGATCTGGAAAATAAGGAGATAGACTGTTTATGGGGGTGCTTTTCCATGGATGGCCGGGAGAATGATTATAAGTGGGCAGGTTCATATATGGTGAGCCGGCAGGTCGTTGCAGTCAATGAAAACAGTAATATAAAGAAGCTTAGTGATCTGTCGGGAAAAGTAATCGCAGTACAGGCTTCCACAAAGCCTGAGGATATCTTTCTTAACAGGACGAATCCTTCTATTCCATTGGTAAAAGATGTGTATAGCTTAGAAAACCGAAAATTGCTTTTTACCTCTCTTGGAAAAGGTTATGTTGATGCTATAGCAGCTCATGAAACTTCCATACAACAGTATATAAAAGATTACGGGGCAAAGATAAGAATCCTGGACGAAGCTATCCTGACTACAGGAATCGGGGTAGCTTTTCCTGAAAACACGGATAGTGAACTTCCGGAAAAACTCACAGAAATCTTTAAAGAAATGAGAAAAGATGGAAGTGAAAGAGAAAATTCATAAAAAATATCTTCCCGAAACCAGTGGATATCTGGAGGTGGATAAAATTGAAAATAACTAAACTGTCCAGACGGCAGACTCAAATCATCGTTATCACGGCGGGACTGCTTCTGTTTCTGATAACTATAGTTTATTCTGTAAAAACCGATATAAAAGCAGTTGCCAGGCAAATGGACGAGACTCTGAAATATGTGAAAGAACAATGTTATATTTATAACAGATATAATGAAGCATCCCAAACAAAAGGTTTAATGCGTGCAATTGAAAATGCCCAGCAGGTTAATCGTAATCTGACGCATACAAAGGATGAAGTTACAAAGGATAAGCTGAAAACATATGCTGCAAGTATCGTTCTTGAGGATGGGTCACAGGTGGATCTGGCTGCATATGGACGCTCTGACGAAAAAGGCATAATTATCACTTTTTATCATACATCGCTGAGTATGCCAGAAACTATAATCTTACGATCCAGAGCCTTCTTAGTGGCTATGATACATATTCCAGCGGAATGATCGTTGTAACAGATGGAAAAAATGTGGTTGCTTCAAATGACGAAAATCTGATCGGATAGAGCTCTGGAGGTATTAATATTATCCAACAGGAAAAACAGAAACCAGTTAACAAACTGGTCCGTGTTTCAGACAGAAAATGCAGATATATTGGCAGAATGACTAAGGGGCGTGATTACTATGTTTATATGTTTATAGATGAGCAAATGGCGTTTGCTTCTGTTTTTAAAAACCTGTTGGTTGTGTTACTGTTGTATATTTTTGTGGCTGCTTCCGTATTTGCCTTCCGCAGGAGATCAAATGCGCAATTGTTGAAGATTCAGATGATGCAGGAAGAAGCCTGTAAGCAGAAACTTTTGCAAGAAGCTCAAAGAGCTGACATGGCAAATAATGCAAAAACAGAATTTCTGCAGCGAATGAGTCATGATATCCGAACTCCTATTAACGGAATCCGTGGCATGATCGAGGTGGCTGATTATTATAAAGATGATTTAAAAAAGCAAGATGAGTGCCGCAGGAAAATATGGGATGCTTCAGGATACCTCTTGGAGCTTATTAATGAAGTGCTTGATATGAGCAAATTAGAGTCAGAGGAAATTGTGCTGGAAAATAAGGATTTTGATATTAACAGGCTACTGCACGAAATAAGAGAAGTGATAGAAAAACAGGTATATGAACGTGGAATCAGCTTATCTGAAAAAGAATACAATCTGAAATACAGATATTTGAATGGGAGTCCGGTCCATTTAAAAAGAATCCTTATGAATATCATAAGTAATGCTGTCAAGTATAATAAAGAAAAAGGAGAGATACTGCTCAGCTATTATGAAACACAGTAGATAACAGGCATATACTGTTTGAGTTTCAATGCAAGGATACAGGAGTTGGAATGAGTAAAGAATTTCAGAACCATATTTTTGAACCATTTACTCAGGAAACAGGCGGTGCAAGATCTGTTTATGGAGGAACAGGTCTTGGTATGCCAATTACAAAAAAACTAATAGAGAAAATGGGCGGTACGATTAAATTTGAATAACTGTGTGTCGCATTCTCGTTACTTCATAAATATATTGACTTAAATGAAAAACTAAATTCCAGTTGTAGACTATTTAAGTAGAATTGGAATTTAGTTCATTTAAGTATTGTAGTAGTGATGAGTTAGATGCTTGAATGAAAAAGTAAATTCTACATTCTAATATACCTTGATTTTATGCGGGATTTAATTCTATTTTCGGAGATATACAACTTGATTTTTTTAGTATATAATGCTTTTATACGGCATAAACAGCA
>ENA-OQIG01000597-OQIG01000597.1-human-gut-metagenome-genome-assembly--contig:-NODE-597-length-19857-cov-30.456918_pt1 | contig 19857 bp, 16 predicted proteins | sample MGYA00242576_ERZ504741 | MGnify/ENA primary metagenome ERZ504741 (study PRJEB26092, sample SAMD00036436) | human gut metagenome | host: Homo sapiens | study: EMG produced TPA metagenomics assembly of... | reverse complement strand
GAGCGGCCCGGCGGCCAGCGCGATCGGGGAAGTTCGCCCCGGTCGCGTACACGGCCCCGTCCATGCCCAGGCCGTGCCCGGTCGCCCACCTGGCGATCCGCTCGCTCGTCTCGTAGCGGGTCGCGCCGGACAGGCGCGTCAACTGCGCCCCGGTGATGGATTGGGCCTTTGCTGCCACACGTTCGGGCACGGCATTGACGCCGCCAACCACAATGATCTTGGAGAACTGTCCGTTCGAGAGTGCGGTTTGCTGCTTGCTGGTCAGCCCGTTCGAATCGACCAGGAATACGGGTGCCTTCGCCGCGTAGGCGTACGAGCTGATGCTCAGCGCGTCGGCGAAGTTGCCGGCCGTGGCCAGTATGGCGGTGTGGCTCCAGCCGGTTCCCTGCTGATACAGCTTAAGGGATGTGTCCACACGCGTCGCGCCTGCCACCCGCTCCACGTGGGAGCAGATGCCTTCCAGCTCGTTCATCACGTCATCCGACACAGCCGCGCGGCCGCCGGCGACGATGATCTTGGACGGGGCGAGACCAGTTAGGGTCATGAATGCTTGGAAGGACAGCGTTTTCGCATCGGTCAGCACGATGGGGGCGTCCAGGGTTCCGGCCAGGCCGGAAGCCGCCAGAGCATCGGGATAGTTACCGCCCGAAGCGACGATCACGGTGCCGCCGGATTTCCATCCACCGGTTTCGACGATCTGTTCCATGGTGTCGTAGCGGGTTGCGCCGGCCAAACGCTTCAACGCGGAGGGTTCCTTCGTCCAGTGCGCGTGAAGGGTCACATCACCCGTTACGGTCTGGTTGAAGTCGTACCTCGCGCCTCCGTCCTTGGCTGTGTACCAGCCTTGGAACGTGTACCCTGTGCGGGTTGGATCAGCGGGTTTGGTAGCTCGCGAACCGTACTTCACTTTTTGCGCGGCTACGGAGGATCCGCCGTTCGCATCGAACGACACCGTGTATGTGTTGGCGGTCCAGTGCGCGTACAGGGTGACGTTACCGGTCACGGTCTGGTTGAAGTCGTACTTCGCGCCTCCGTCCTTGGCCGTGTACCAGCTGGAACGTGTAGCCGGTGCGGGTCGGGTTGGCCGGCTGCGTGGCCTTGGCCCCGTACTTCACCGTCTGCGAGGCGACCGCGGAACCGCCGTTCGCATCGAACGCCACCGTGTAGGACCTGATGGTCCAGTGCGCGTACACGGTCGTATCTGCGGCCCCCATTGTCGTGGACGCGCTGACCTGGCTTCCGCCGTCCTTGGCCGTGTACCAGCCTGGAACGTGTAGCCGGTCCGGGTGGCCGTAGGCAGAGTGCCATACTGGCCGCCGTACTGTACGGTCCTGGACGATTCGGACGCCTTGCCGCCGTTGCCGTTGAAGGTGAGTGTGTATGTGTTGACGGTCCAGTGCGCGTAGACGGTCGTATTCGCGGCACCCATCACCGTACCCATATACACCTGGATCCGCCGTCCTTGGCTGTGTACCAGCCTTGGAACGTGTATCCGGTGCGCATGGCCGTGGGCAGGGCTCCGTATGAGCTGCCGTACTGTACGGTCCTGGACGATTCGGACGCCTTGCCGCCGTTACCGTCGAACGTGAGCGTGTACGAGTTCACTGACCAATGCGCGTAGAGCGTCACGTCGCCCGTCACGGTCCGGCTGAAGTCGTACCTGGATCCGCCGTCCCTGGCGGTGTACCAGCCCTGGAACGTGTGACCGGCGCGGGTCGGATCGGCCGGCCGGGACGCCTTGGACCCGTACCTCACCTTCTGCGTGGGCACGTTGGATCCGCCGTTCGCGTCGAACGCCACAGTGTATGACCTGATGGTCCAGTGCGCGTACACGGTCGTGTCCGCGGCCCCATGGTCGTGGACGAACTGACCTGGCTTCCGCCGTTCTTTGCGGTGTACCAGCCTTGGAACGTATATCCGGTGCGCGTGGCCGTGGGCAGGCCACCGTATTGGCCACCATAAGCGACAGTCCTGGACGCTTCATTGGCCTTGCCGCCGTTGCCGTCGAATGTAAGCGTGTACGTGTTGATGGTCCAGTGCGCGTACACGGTCGTGTCCGCGGCCCCCATGGTCGTGGACGGGGAGACCTTCGCGCCGTCGTCCCTGGCGGTGTACCAGCCTTGGAACGTATATCCGGTGCGCGTGGCCGTGGGCAGGCCGCCGTATTGGCCACCGTAGGTGACCGTCCTGGAGGACTCGGATGATTTGCCGCCGTTGCCGTCGAACGCGAGCGTGTACGAGTTCACGGCCCAGTGCGCGTACAGAGTGATGTCGCCCGTCACAGTACGGTTGAAGTCGTACCTCGTGCCGCCGTCCTGGGCCGTGTACCAGCTGGAACGTGTGGCCCGTGCGGGTCGGGCTGGCCGGCTGGGACGCCTTGAATCCGTACCTCACTGATTGCGAGGCGACCGCAGATCCGCCGTTCGAATCGAAATTAACAGAGTAGGAACGAACCTTCCACTGTGCATACAAGGTTATGTCTTGAGCGGCGAACTGAATGGTACCGTTCGAACGATACGCAGTGCCGGTGCCGTCAGGTGATGTGTTCCAGCCGGTGAACGTATATCCCGTACGGCTAAAGCCCACGTTGGGGATAGTCGTGCTTTGCCCGATTGCGCCTTGGATCGATTTCATGGAACCGGAGGTAGCTCCATTTCCGGAGAAGGAAATGGTCGAAAGCGTGACTGTGATTTGCTTGGAGAAGCTGTAGCTCTGACGGTTCACAGTGATGGTCGCTGTGCCTGGAGCTTTTGCATGTAATGTGCCATTATCATCCACGCTGATAACCGAAGGATTCGAGGATGTCCAAGTTCCGCGCAGCTCATAACGTCCGTTTGCATATTTCAGTTTTACAGATGCGGCCTTGCTTGTTCCGGCGATCATTGTATCGGGAGCATTCCACGTAACACCTTGATCCATATGTTCGTCGGACATATTCACTTCGAAAGTGAAGGTGCCATCCAAATTCGTTGGCGAACTGTCTCCTAAAGCGGAGTCTGATGCTTCGCCGGCAAATACTGTTCCGTAGTAGGCTGCGCTGCTTCCTGCGAAGCCGTAATACTGGTATTCAGGATTGATGAGTTCCTCATAATGGCCGTACTGTCCATGGGATTCGCCGTTCAGAAAGTGGACATAATCATCTTTTTCACTTGCCCAAAGGTCAATGGCTGAGGCAATGTCAGAGCTCCCCAAGCGAGGATCTCGCCGGAAGAGGAATCCTCGCCGACAGTCGCTTCGAAGCATGAATTTCCGTCTGGACGTGTATGGGCGAGATCCACATCGTAGGCTTCGATGGAACGCTGTATTGCGATTTTCTCAAGGGAATTCGACCATCCTGGGGAAAGATACTGTTCTTGGGAGATATTCGAAGCCTTCAGATAGTCCGCTATTGAAACGTAATATTCGTAGCCTGTTTCCGGATTGTAGTAGCGAACCCTGATTCGACTATCGTTGAGAGCGTCTTGGCGCCATTGGGTCACCTTTTTCAATGCAGCCTGATATATGGAGGATTGTTGAAGCGTATCAACGGCATACACGGTTGTACCGGGTCCCAGATAAGTTCCAGTGACCGAGGAATTCTTGACTGAGCCATCAGAAATATGGAAATAATCTTCGATGAGCGAGCTCAACGATTGTGAGCCAGTCTCGCATCCGACAAGATTGTTGTCTTTGTCTATCAGAACGATGAAAGGTAAATTCGCCTGATAGGAATCGGGATGGAATGTCTGATATGAATCCCATGCAAAGTAGTAGTAATCTTGGTTCGAGGCGTCAGCGGAAGAAGCGAATCTCACGTTGCTGGTTTCCTGAGAAGCATATTTGGAGAAGGAACTGCGATCACTGTCGTAATCGAGTGCAAAGAAACGAACGTCCTTGTAGAGTTTCTTTTTAGAAAGCTGAAGTGCGGAATCCAGCGCTTGATCTAAGTAGTATGCGCCTGCCGGCGCGATAAGTGCCACGCGGTAGGTGTTCGCATATTCCTGGTTCAGATGCGTGGCTGTGCCGTCAAGATCATAAATCGGCAGATTCGGAGCTTTCGATGCAGCTCTGCTTGCCCTGCTAGCCTACGACCGGAAAGTGTACTGTCTTGTGTGACGGTATCTGTGCTCTTGTTCTCATTGGTGGCTGCGGCACTATCGGTGATGGCAGTTGCGTTAGCCTCTTCAGCATATGCAGAGGGATTTATCACTGCCATTGATATGACAATGGCACAGCACGTTGCTATAGCTACAAGCCAACGTGGTAAATGTCGGTAGTCGGTTAACATGTGTTTTCTTTTCTCTTGCTTTTGTAAAAAGAGCTTCCACCCTTTTAGCATTCAATCTTACCTACCTTGGGCACATTGGGGGAGAGTTTCCAAGACGAGGGGAATGTGATTTAGGAGCAAATAGAAAACCGGGAGCAAAGCACTGTGGTGTTGCTCCGGTTGGGGTTTTCAAGTGACGGCTGTTTAATTGCAGGCGCTCGTGCCTAGTTCAGTGATTTGCAACGCATCGTCATTCAGAAGACCGGCGAAATTCACCGTTCCTGGATTGCGCACGGAGAAATAGCAGGAATTTTCGTCACTGGTGAATGCGAGTTGTTCAAAATTCTTCAGATTGGTGGTATCAGGAATAATGCGCATGGTGGCGATGATCTTGAAATCACCATCATTGAACAACTGCAATGGCAAAGCGAAATGTACCTTGTTATGACCGGTTTTATGTGCTTTGAAAGCTACACCGCAGTCGTAAGGGACGCCGCCGCGTTTGACGTCAAGCACCGACATCGGAATGTAGAATTCGATATCTTTCTTGTCTCGCAGGTCATATTCCACGTCGAACTCGAAAGTGTCTTTGCATGTCAGCATCTGCTCGGAAACTGGAACGACTCTGAACGTAGGCACCCGTTCGCTCAAACCAAGCGGATACTTGTTTTCTTCGTCGTTCTTCTCATGCTCCTTATGCTCCACTTTGAGATTCTCAAGAGTGTAACGATCCGCGACATCATTCTTATCACCACTGGCGACGATTTCTCCGTCCTTGATGAGAATGGCCTTGTTACAGTATTTCTTCACGGCATCCATGGAATGAGTGACCAAGATGACCGTTTTGGTCGGGTCTTTCTTGATTTCTGCGAAGAAGTTATCGCACTTGCGCTGGAACGCCTCGTCGCCGACGGCGAGCACCTCATCGAGTACCAGAATGTCTCCCTGAGCTTTGATGGCCACGGAGAAGGCGAGACGCACCTGCATGCCGGACGAGTAGTTTTTGAGCTTCTGATCCATGAAGTCCTCAAGCTCGGCGAACTCCACGATATCGTCATACATCGTGTCGATCTCGGCATGGGTAAAGCCCAGCAACGCACCGTTCAGATATACGTTTTCGCGGCCGGTTAGTTCCGGATTGAAACCGACGCCGAGTTCAATGAACGGGACTAGCTTGCCCTTGACTGTGACCGAACCCTGCTCCGGGGTGTAAATCTGCGAGATGATTTTCAGCAACGTGGACTTGCCGGAGCCATTGCGGCCGACGATACCGAAGAAATCGCCCTGGCGAACCTCGAAATTGATGTCACGCAGCACATGTTGTTCGGTGTAGCCTTAATGCCCTTCGTCCAGTTCAGGAACGCCATCTTCAGACCGGTGGCCTGTTCGGTGGGCAAGCGGAACATCTTGGCCACATGGTCGACCTTAAGCACCACAGGGCGCTCATCTGCGTTCTTCTCTTCAGCCATTGCACCCTCAGCCATAAATCAGAGCACCTCCGCGAACTTGGAGCTGTACTTGCGGAACACGTGAATGCCGAGCCACAGGATGACGGCGGACAATACGTAAGGTAGCAGGCACAGCAACTTGTTATCGACCATGGTCCACACGGTCGGCACGTATTCCGGGGAAAGCAGGTTGTGACGGATATCCATGATCACCTGCGTGGAAGGATTCAGCATGAGCAATTTTGCCGCCCAGGAGAACTCCGGATTATTCGCCACCATGGAAATCGGGTAGATGATAGGAGTCGCATAGAACATGGCTTGCAACACGACTTCCCAAATATGCGCCACATCGCGGAAATATACAAACAGGGAAGCAAGTAGCAGTGCCACGCCCAATCCAAGGCAGTACAGCTGCAGGATGCTAAACGGCACCAACAGCACGCGCCAAGTGTAATGCGCGTGGGCAAAGAAACCGAACAGGATAACCACCAGCAGGTTGATGCCCAAGGAAATCATGGATCCCATAGTAGTGGAAGCAACGATGATGTAATTGGGGAAATGCACCTTGCGCAGCAAATCACCACGCCCGACGATGGACTGCATACCCATGCTGGTCGATTCGGAGAAGAAGCTCCACAGGCAGGTACCGCACAGCAGCGAAATCGGGAAGGTCGGGGTGCCGTCGGAGAACTTCAGGAATTTCACGAACACCACGTACATCACGGCGAACAGCATCAACGGTTTCAACACAGACCACACCATGCCCAGGAATGAGCCCTGATATCGCAGCTGGAAGTCGGTTTTCACCAGTTCCTTGAAAACCACCATCGCATAGTGGTACCTCTTCTTGAGGCTTTCGAAAAAGTCTTTCACAAACGTCCTATCCTACTCGTGCGAAGTATTTGGGTGCAAAGGCTCGTAGAGCGTCCCTCTTCGGCAGTACTCTCATATATTCTATTGAGGAAAGGACGTTTGTCTTAGTAAGGCGGAATATCTCACATGGTTCTCACAGCGGAACAGCACCATCCGAATATCAAAATCTTTGTGTCGGCACATAAGCAGGCCACGTTCCCTGAGGGGAACAGTATTGTTCCGGTGCAGGTGGGCGCGGCGAATGCTGCGACTCGTTTCACGAACACTTTGCATGACGACGAAGGTGTGAACATTTCTGCGGAAAACCCGCGGTATTGTGAGCTAACCGCGCAATACTGGGCCTGGAAAAACGAGGATGCTGACTATTACGGCTTCTGCCACTACCGCAGGTACTTCGATTTCACCGATACTCCGCACAAGGAGAACGATTACGGAGAGATTATCGATTCGTATATCGATAATCACGCGCTCGCCGAATACGGTATCAACGATGATGCGATCGCTCGTGCCGTGGAAGGTTGGGACGTCATCACCACGCCGTTGAATGACGTTCGCCGTATTGGCGGATTCTCAAATCTCAAGCAGCACTGGGATGCCGACGAGCACCTGCGTTTGAAGGACCTGCGCCACATGTATGACATTCTGTGCGCGCGCCATCCCGACTACAAGGTGGACGCCGATGCCGTGCTCAATGGGAGAACCGCGGCATTCTGCAACATGTTCATCATGAGGAAGGACATCTTCTTCGAATACAACGAATGGCTGTTCCCGCTGCTCAATGAGTTCGCCGCCGCTACGGATTTCAGCAAGATGGACGTGCAGACTACACGTACGGTGGGGCATCTTTCGGAACGGCTGCTCAACATCTTCATTGCGCACAAGCAGCGCACCGGCGCGCATTGGAAGGTCAAGCGACTGCAGTGCGTGCATTTCCTGCATCCGGAACCGGCCACCGTTCTCAAGCCGCTTGATGCCGGATACAAGAACGTGGTGCCGGTGGTGTTCGCCGCGGACAACAACTACGTGCCGATGCTCACCACCACCATCTATTCGATGCTGAAGAACGCTTCCACGAATCGCACGTATGACGTGATCGTGTTGGAACGCGACATCACCGACGAGAGCAAACGCTACATGCGGCAGTTCTTTGCGAAGTTCCCGAATGCCGTGCTGCGTTTCTTCGACGTGAGCCGTTATCTGGCCGGTTTCAACCTCACCACCAGCAACGCGCATATCAGCATCGAAACCTACTACCGCTTCATCATCCAGGAAGCGCTGCCGTTCTATTCGAAGCTGCTGTATATGGATTGCGATCTGGTGGTCAACGGTGACATCGCCGAATTGTTCGACACCGAACTCGGCGACCATGCGATTGGCGCAGTGCCGGATATCGATTTCATCGGCAATCTCAATATGAAGAACGGCGAGCGCGCGCAATACGTGCGTAAGCAGCTGCATATGCGCGACGCATACGGCTACTTCCAGGCTGGCGTGCTGGTGATGAACCTCGAGCGCATGCGCGAGATCCATACGGTGCACGAATGGTTGGGAATCGCCTCCAAGCCGGGATATATCTACAACGACCAGGACATTCTCAACGTGGAATGTGAAGGACAGGTCACGTATCTGGACTACTCGTGGAATGTGATGCACAATTGCGCCGGTCGTGTCAATGGCGTGTTCGATTTCGCTCCGGCGAACGTGTATCAGGCATACATGGCATCACGCAAGGCGCCGAAGATCGTGCATTATGCCGGCTTTGACAAGCCGTGGAAGAATCCGTGGTGCGATTTCGCTTCGCTGTACTGGAGCTATGCGCAGGAGACGCCGTTCGTGGCGCAGATGGTCGCCGCGATGAGCGGTGTGGAGCGTCCCGCTCCGCCGGAACATCATGAGCGCGCGATTGCTGAGGACAGCCCCATCCGCAAGTATGTGGACGTGCTGGCCCCGACCGGTTCCAAGCAGCGCGAACTAATGAAGGTGATGGCGCGCAAGGTGCAGGGCAAACGGTAAAAACATGGGGTTTGTCCGGATGAAATCCATTCGGACAAACCCCATAATCGTTATAGTGGGAAATCAGTCCCTGCGGAACAGATCGCGGGTGTAGACCTTGGCGTCCGCGTCGGCAAGGTCGTTGTTCCAACGGTTGGCGACGATCACGGATGCGCGGGCCTTGAAACCGGCAAGGTCATGGGTGACTTCGCTGCCTTGGAAGTCGGGCTTGTCCAACGTGGGTTCGTAGATGAGCACGGGAATGCCATTGGCTTTGAACTGCTTCATCACGTCCTGGATGGCGGATTGACGGAAATTGTCGGAACCGGACTTCATGGTCAGCCGGTAGATGCCGACAACAGGGTCCTGAACGTCCTTGATGCGTTCCATCACTTCGGAAGCCACGAATTCTTTGCGTGTGCGGTTCGCGTCCACAATGGCTTCGATAAGGTTCTGCGGCACCTGATTGTAGTTGGCAAGCAGCTGCTTGGTGTCCTTCGGCAGGCAATAGCCGCCATAGCCGAAGCTGGGATTGTTGTAGCCATCGCCGATGCGTGGGTCAAGACATACGCCGTCGATGATTTCACGGGTATTCAATCCGCGGCTTTCCGCATAGGTGTCCAATTCGTTGAAATATGCCACACGAAGCGCTAGATAGGTGTTGGCGAACAGTTTGATGGCCTCAGCTCGGTGGTGCCGACCACCAGCGTGGGAATGCCGGTACTGCCATCATGATTGGCGCGGGTGGCTTCAACTGGGTCTGCTCCCTCGGCAAGCAGATGCGCAAACTGACGTGCAGCCTTGGCGGATTCAGCATCGTCCTGCGGAGCACCCACCACAATACGGCTTGGATGCAGATTGTCATACAGCGCATGTCCTTCACGCAGGAATTCGGGGGAGAAGAGGATGTGATTGTCATTGAGGGTTTTGCGCAATTGCTGCGTGTAGCCAACGGGAATCGTCGATTTGATGACAATCCAGGCGTGTGGCGAATACTGGCGGACTGCCTCAATCGCAGTTTCGACGCTAGAAGTATCGAAATAATTCTTCTTCTCGTCGTAATTCGTCGGCGTGGCGATTACAGCGAAATCGGCATCCGTGTACGCTTCCTGCGCGTCGATGGTGGCGTGGAAATCGAGCGGACGCTCGCCAGATGCGTTCCCCATCAGGAAATCGGTGATTACCGGATCGACGATAGGACTCTTGCCGTTGTTCAGCAACGCGACCTTCGCCGGAATGATGTCGAGCGCATGCACCTCATTATGTTGGGAAAGCAGCAACGCGACGGACAATCCAACATAGCCGGTTCCTGCAACCGCAATCTTCATAACCAAACTGCCTTTCCCGTTTCTGCCGTAATCCTAACCTATTGTAGACGAGTCACTCCGGCAGATCGACAAAGCCGGTGTCTTTCAGGTAATTCTTGCCGATACTCATGTCATATTGAATGAGCTGATAGTCATGGAGTAATTGCTTGGCCTGCTTCGAGAGATTCTTTTTCTTGATGAGATTGCCGTTCGCGTCCAGATAGGTCGGAGCGCTGCTGCTGCCTGAAGAATCCGGCACGGACATTGCCGGAATTGCCTGATGCATTTCGGTAAGAAACGCAAGATACGGACTGACTTTTGCATTAAGATGTTCGGCGAGCTGAGCGGAGAAATAGTTTGATGATGTGTAGTCGCTGGAAACAGCGTCAAGCTTTGTGTTAGCCGAGCGTGATGCTTGGTTGGACCAAATGAAATAGTCAGTCTCATGCAATCCGAGGATGTTCTTTTTATCGGAATATGCGGTGGAATAAAAGCCTGGCAAATGGTCGCCGTAGAACAGCACGGTAATTGGGCGGTTAATCTCATTAAGCTGGCTCAAAAAAACGAATGTGGACTGATCCGTGTAGTTCAGTCCCTTGGTATAGGTATCCAGATTTAGTTTTTCATCTGCTGGAAGATTCGATGCATCCATTTCTTTGAATTCGTTGTTTTGGTAGAGGTCTTCGTATGGCATGTGGTTTTGCATGGTGACGACTTGATAGAATCTGTTCTCGTTGGAGTCCGTGACTTTTTTCAATACCTCCGAATAAAAGGACTCATCTGAGACATACCAAGCGGAATCAATTGCGTGAAGACCAGTAAGCTGCGGTTTACCGTCCGTTGCGAAGAACTGCAAAAACTGGAACTTCTTGTAATTCAGATCTCGGAAATACATATTGCGGTTGAAGGCATGCAATGCTATGGAAGCTTTTTTGCTGCCATTGGCTGCATTCCAAGCTTGGTTGATCGTTGGCGCCCACTTAAGCGAAGGTACGAGCTGCTGATAGGCGATGGACAGCGTCGGGCTGTAATTCGCCATGGAAAGGCCCGTCAACGCCTGATATTCAATATTCGCGGTGCCTCCGCCGTATCCCGGTGAAAGCATGAGTCCGGAAGTGGTTTGCGTCTTGATCTGACGGATGTTCGGTATCGGATCTTCGGAGAAACTGACGCCGGGGACGCGGGTTGGGTCGGAGAAAGTCTCGGAAAGCATCATGATGACCGTGTTGTCGGTCATATTGGTATTACGGGTCTTATTGATTTGTTGCGCCTGTTTCGCATATTTCTTTGCGATTGCTTGCATGGTTTCCTGTGAATAGCCTTCTGGCTTATCCATGGTTTTCGTATGTGCCAGGCGAAGGAAATTCACAACAGGGCCATTGCTGGTGGAATCGGCGAGACCGTTCCAGATTTGTGGGCTGTCACCCATGCTTTGAGCGAACTGAGTGGACCAATACCCGTCATTGCCGAATCCCCATACAAAGGAGAAACATAAAGCGACACTACATACCGCCGCTGCGATGCGAGTGAGGGTGCCTGTGAAATTCTTGACACTGGCGAAGGGACGGCGCCACGTGCAATGTATGATTCCATTGCGGCCATCGATAAACTGCATAATGATGCAGATGATTACTAGCCAAGTAACGCCTGTCACCGCGCTGTTAACTAAGCCTTGGCTGGATTTGGGAATGAATGAAGTGAGTTCGCTGGTATTGCCGCCGGTTATGAAGTTCAGATCAGCAGGAAGCACAGGTTCATTGCGGGTCTGCATTTTAACGTGATTTGCCACTGCGTAAGTGGTCATCACTGTTCCAAAGATTGCTGTGGAAACCCAGAATCTGTTCAATACAAAAATAAGCGTCAAATAAATAGCAATCAGAATAATAAAATTGAGCAGAACGAGATTTTTCTGCTCAAGCCACATTTGTGTTACGAATTTCGTCGTCTGTCCGGCAACACTGTCAAGTATTCTTGTGGTTTTATCGATTTCTACGCCTTTTTCATATTCCGGTTCGGAATACATGCCCCATTGAATAAAAATAACTTCGAATGCGGAAAGTGCGGCGATGATGATGGCGTAGAAGGAATAGGAGAAGCGATGACGTTTCTTCCACAGGGGATACGTGCTCTGGAAGAACTTGATGATGAATTGAACTGCTTTGAGGCTGGTGAATGTGTGCCAGGCGGTCTTTACCGTTGTGGCGGCGGTATGGATGGCGTGGCCGGTGGCGTTGGCAGCTTTTGCAACTGCATGTCCTGCGGTGGAGAGTGCTTTTGCCGTAGTGTGTACGGATTGTTTGCAGACCTCGATAGCCTGCATCAGAGGATGCTCGTTAGCTTGCGCGAGTTGAATTTCAGCAGATGGGGGGGCTGAATGGGTACTGTTGTTCGCGGCTTCGTCAATGGACTCGTCGTTAGCTGTTTTTGGCAGATGGGGCGCATCGACTTTGGGAATGAAAACGCTTGTGTTGTCGGAGGTGGCGTGAATTGCCGACTTCTGCGTATACAGCCTTGAACTGTGGTGGCCTGAAAGGGTGGATGGAGCACAGGCGTTGCTGTCTTCGTCATTCGCAAGAGGGCGATACGTTCCGCCCGTAATCGGCTGCTTAGTAAGTTTTACGTATGAAGGTGCACAAGCGTGACGGTCGGGCGAGAAAATAGGCATCGTCGCATCCTTCAAAAAGATAGTCCCCTTATAATTGGAGGCTCTGTACGATTAAACCGGGTACATTTTAGTGTTCGGCTGTGGACGAACGAGTGTCTAGCGGATGTCTGAAAGGTGGCTGGAAGGTTAACTGGGTGACGGGCAGCAAACAGATGTGTTCAAGGTGGACAACATGTGCGTGCGCAAGTGTTGGGCGTCATTTGCTGGTAGTGCACCAAAAAGCGCTGTCTGCATGAAGCCTTCTACAGCAGTCCCGCCATGTAGATCGGCAGCTTGACCACGTCATTTTCCACGACCAGCGGTTTCGGATGCAGCACGTATCTGGTGCCGACCTTCTTATCGAATTTTGCCTTGAATTTGTCTAACGAGACCGTGCGGTAACGTTTCGATGACTTGACCTCGATGGGGCTGACCCTGTACTTCATTGCCGCGTTCTCGTACGGTTCGACGATGAGGAAGTCGATCTCCATGCGGTTCGACGGGTCGTCGCGATCGCTGCGCGAATAGAAGAACAGCCGGTGCCCGTTGGCCCGGAGAAGCTGTGCGACGACGTTCTCCGCGAGCATGCCCTCGTTGATCTCGATGCGTTCTAGGAGGATGTCCCGGTACAGGTTGCTTCCGGTCTGTTCCGAGTCGGCCAGGGCGAGAGTGGTGAGAAGCCCTGTATCGGCGGCGTAGCATTTGACCGTCGAATGGTCTCGCTAATGCTCAAGCCCACGCTCGGATCGGTGGAATTGAAACAGTCGTTGGTGATGAACGCGTCGGAAAGCCAGAAGAAGGCGTCCTCGTAATCGCGGGTCTTCGCTTTCTCTCCCAGCGATGTGATGTTGAACTTCTTCTCCTTCTTGGAAAGCTGGCCCACCAGGTTGTCGAAGATGCGCGTGATGCGTATCCGGTCGCTGCCGCCATGCTTGGAGATGTCCTGCCTGTACAGTCGGAGGATGTTCCGTTTGACGTTGTCGACTTTGCTGAAATCATGGGTCTCGACGTATTTCGACACAGCCTGGGGCATGCCTCCGACCAGCATGTATTCACGGAACAGCCGCATGGCCTTCCTGTGCAGCGAATCGGGGAGCGGCCTGCGCTTCTTGAACGAGTCCGCGATGAGCGTGGACAGTGGCTTTTCTCCCAAAGCCCAGAGGAATTCATCGAAATCCATGGGATTCAGGCGGATCGACTCCTCCTCTGATGGAATGAGGATGTTCTTGACGTTCTCGCGGATAGAGACGAGCGAGCCTGTCTCGATGTAGTCGTAACGCCCGTCAGCCACCAGCTGCTTGATGGCCTCGCGGGCCTTCGGGTACAGCTGCACCTCGTCGAAAATGATGAGGCTATCCCTCCTGTGTAGTTCCACTCCGTAGAAGGATGACAGGTACATGAAGAACGCGTCGAGGTCGTTGCGCAGGTCGACGAAGTAGCCCAGCACGTCATCGGGGGCTTTTGAGAAGTCGACGAGCATATACGATGCATAGTTCCGTCGTCCGAATTCCTCCGCGATGGTGCTTTTCCCGACGCGCCGCGCGCCCTCGATGAGCAGGGCTGTGCTTCCTTGGGAAGAATCCTTCCAGGAAGCCAGTTTTTCGTACGCTTTTCGTTCGAAAGTCTCCATGTCTCACCGCCGTAAATACACCAAATCAAGGGTAATAACATGCTTAATTATACACCAAATCAAGGGTAAGCGAAGTGCTATTTATACACCAAATCAAGGATAACTAAGGTGTTGTATGTACACCAAATCAAGGGTAATGTAATGGCGGTTTGCTGATCGGCTTGAATTAGATTTCTGACAGGTGGTCTTATTCTTATATATGGTAGATTCTGGCGTTTGTCCGGACATATTTCGCTTATATGTGGCAGCTCGTTTTTTGTGACAGACCGGTTAGAGGGTAATTGTGTACCCTCTAACTGCGGTTTTCCCGGAATGGACTGCCATACATAGGCGAGATGTCTCCGGTCAGCCTTCCGAATCTGCCATATATAAGCTCGATATGTTTTATTAGGCGGAAATCGATGGCTGAATCTCGTTGGAGCCTACGATGGTTTCATCTAAAGCAACGGACCGTCAAACAGTTCGTCGTGGGATCCCAAGCGAATGAATCGGATTGTCGACGCTCCGATCGCTCCGAGTAGATCACCAACACATCCATTTTCCCTTCGGCAAGATGGAATTCTGCATATCCCGAGTAGATTCCTCGTGGGCGATCAAGCATGTGAGGATTATATGATTCCGGAACGCGTCCGTACTCCTCAATGGCTTCGATCACATATTCGAGTTCCGTGACGATTTGAGGTATCCGTCGTGAGATGCGTTTGAAGTCGATCTGAAATTGTTGGTCGAATTTGATGGTAATCATGGCGTTTTGCCTGTTCAGCCGTGATTGTTGTGCAGCCAGGTGATGGCGTCTTGCGCGCTGTTGAAGGTGGCCGCGTCGTCTGGGAGGATACCGCGTTCCTTGGCTTCGGCTTCGAGCATGGCTCGCTTGGTCTGCTCGTTTGGCTCCGCGGCGCGCACGGAAGTGTCAAAAGGCAGGCGTTGCTGATTTACGAGCTGGATGCTTGCCATGGTTACGTAAGTGTTGAAATTCATGCCTATGGCGTCGAGTGTCTGGTTGACTCGAGCTTTCAAATCGTCGTTCATACGAATGGTAATATTGCCCACCTGAATCACCTGCCCTAATTTTGCGTGCAATTAATGTGTATTTTATGTCAAATGCACGCATGTTGCAATTGATAATGGGGATAAGTGTAGTTTCTGACAAAAATGACAACTTGTCGGTTTTCAGAAACTAGTATGTTGAGGTGGGGCGAAACTGTGTGGGAGAATCATGAGTGCTGTTTCATTTCCTCATCGGATCGGTTTAGCTCTAGAAGAACCGTGATCGCATCGGGGAACCGTGTGCTGGTCGGTGCGGATGGTGCGGTTGTGGAAGTGACGTCTTACCGTGCATTTTGGCCGCTAGCTCAACGGTCAGCCTTCCAAATCTGCCATATATAAGCCAGTTTGTGGAATCGCTTTATGGCTATGCAATCCTGCCGGTACTCTGAAATTGTGAGTAGTGAGATTTTCAAGCCGCGCAATATCATCGTGACCGGCGGCTGCGGGTTTATCGGAGCCAATTTCGTGCGCTATGTGGCACGTAACCATCCTGACGTGCGCATAACCGTGCTCGATAAACTGACCTATGCCGGAAATCCGCAGAATATCGCCGGTCTTCCGCAATCGCAAGTCAAACTTGTGCAAGGTGATATTTGCGATGTTGCGTTACTGGAACGTATCGTGCCTGGTCATGACGCGATCGTGCATTTCGCGGCCGAATCGCACAACGACAATTCCATCGCCAATCCTGAACCTTTCATCACAACAAACGTGGAAGGCACGTTCCATTTGCTTGAAGCCGCCCGTAAGCATGACGTGCGATTCCACCACATCAGCACCGACGAAGTGTACGGCGACCTCGCGCTCGACGATCCATGCAAATTCACTGAAAACTCGCCGTACCGCCCGTCAAGCCCGTACAGCGCGTCGAAAGCCGCGTCCGACCATCTGGTGCGCGCGTGGACGCGCACATACGGCCTGCGCGCCACCATTTCCAACTGTTCCAATAATTACGGGCCATACCAGCATGTGGAAAAATTCATTCCACGACAGATCACATCCATTCTGGAAGGCGCGCGGCCGAAACTGTACGGCACCGGCGAGAACGTGCGCGACTGGATTCATACGGAAGACCACTCTTCGGCGGTATGGGCGATTCTGACGCGCGGTCGCATCGGCGAAACGTATCTGATCGGCGCGGACGGCGAAATGAGCAACATTGCCGTAATGCGTATGATTCTGCGGCTTATGGGGTGTGCGGAGGACGCATTCGACTGGGTGCGTGACCGTCCTGGGCATGATCGACGTTACGCGATCGATTCCAATAAGCTGCGTACCGAACTCGGCTGGCGGCCCGTGCATACCGATTTCGAAGCCGGTTTGCAGGCGACCATCGCTTGGTATGCTGCCAACCGCGCCTGGTGGGAGCCCGCCAAAGCCGCCACCGAAGCCCGCTACCGCGCCCAAGGCCAGTAAGAATTCGGTTCGTGTGGCGCAAGCCGGACAATTGAAGTTCGGTAAGCGGTGATCGAGGAGACGCGTTGCAGGCGAGTCAACCTCGCCGGGGAATGGATGTGTGGTTTGGCGTACATTTTGTTCGCTAGCCTTAGTTGCAGATCCAGGTTTGGTGAAGGATGAAAAACGGCCGCACCTCGAAGGTGCGGCCCCTATTGCGTCTCCTGGTGCGTGGCAACTGATAACTTTTGTCAAATGGAAGGTGTTGTCAAGCCTCTAAGCGACGCGAGGTCGCGCCTGCACAGCATAGATGCGTAATTCATGGGCATATCTCGCTTATGTATGGCAGATTTTGGGGTTTGTACGGAGGCATCTCGCCTATGTATGGCAGTCTGTTTTTGAAACAAGCTAGTTAGGGGGTAATTTTGTACCCTCTAACTGCGGTCTTTCCGGAATGACCTGCCATATATAAGCGAAATGTCTCCGGGCGACCTGTCGAATCTGCCATATATAAGCCCGATGTGGTGCGAAAATGCTTGTAATGGGGGCGAAGTTGCAGACTTGGATGACTTTGGTCCCGTTAAACGTAGGGTTTGGCGCTGACGTCGGCGCTAACCGTCGGGGCGGCTTACCTGACTTACTCGGCGGACTCGAGTCTGAGTTCTTGGCTGGCGACCACCGACTTGGCGGCCGCGTCGAGTTCGTTGGTGATGTTGCGCAGGTTGTCGGCGTATTTGCGAATGTCGTCCGTCGCTTTGGTGAAGTCGCTGGCATTGCCGCTTGCGGGGCATGCTGGCGCGCTTTCCACGGCTTTGGCCAGTGTGATCGCATCCTTCAGGGTTTCGAGCGTGGTGCCGTCCGCCACGTCATTCACGGTGAGTTTCGCTGCTTCTTCAGCTTCTTGTTGCGCTTCTTCAAAGCTCTCCTGATGCGTGGCGAGCGCCTTCGCATTCAACGCGCAGGTGTCGCTGGCGGCTTGTGTCATTTCGCGCTTGTTGGAGACTGCGATGATGGCGACGGCTGCGAGCGCGATGGCAGCTACTGCGATCATGGCGATGATGGCGATGGTCTTGCGCTGCTTCACATTGTTTTTCTGCATGGTTGGCTGCATGGTGGTTCCTCTCTTCTCGTGTGGCTCTCATTTCAGACAAAACGTTGCGAGTATACAAAAAACACTTCCGAGAAACGATTTACCGCTGGAAATAGTGCGGATTATTTTGCTGTGAAAGGAATTTGTTTGTGATTGCGATGCTGGGCGCGTCAGGATCGCATGGCATTTATGCTGGAGGGAGAAACGTTTTAAGGGGGTTTGATGGCGTATCGTGCGACACTGAAGGATGTGGCCGCTGCCGCGGGGGTGTCTGTGACGACGGTTTCGCTGGTGTTGAATAATCGACCGGCTCGCGTGTCCGAGGAGAAGCGCAAGGCCATTGCCGACGCGGCAAAGAAACTGAATTACGTGCCGAATCAGAGCGCGCGAAGCTTGGTGACCAAGCAGTCCCAGCTGGTTGCGCTGATCGTGCCTGATATTGAGAACTTGTTTTTCGCGGCGCTTGCCAAGTGCGTGGAGGATGAGTGCGCCGCGCAGGGGTATTCGCTGATTGTGGCCAATTCCGATGATTCGCGTGCTGCGGAGCATGAGTTGTTGCAGCGCCTTCCGGCTCGTGGGGTGGACGGTGTGATGCTGATTCCGGCGCGCGAGTCCTGCGCTGGCGATGCTGCTGAGCGGTTGCGTGAGGATGTGGCGCTTGTGTCGTGCCCTGTGGTGTTGATTGATCGTTTGACGCAGTGCGGTTGGTGCGATGCCGTTGGTTTTGACAATTATCTTGGCGGTCGTTTGGCTGCCCGTTATCTGTTGGAGGGTGGTCATACTCGTATTGGCATTGTGACTGGCGATACTGCGGAGTCGAGTGCTGCGGAGCGTCGTCGTGGGTTTGTGGATGCCGTCGAGCAGGCGGGGGAGTGTTTTGATTCGTCGCTATGCGTTGAGGGGGATTACCGTTTCGGTAGTGGCTATCATGCTGCGGATCAGATTATTGATGGCGGTGCGACGGCCGTGTTCTGCTGCAATGATGTGATGGCGCTTGGTTTCCGTCAGCGTATGGCGGAACGTGGGTTGCGCGTTACTGAGGATATGCAGGTGATTGGTTACGACAATATTCTCAAACGATTCGGTCTTGGTTGGCGTATGACCACCGTTGAGCAGAGCGTGGCTGATTTGGCCGCCGCCTGTTGGGGTATGTTGCGTGAGCGGATTGATGTTGCGGTTCGTGCCAAGTCCGGTACGGAATCAGGGGATGCTCGCCCGTGGCTTTCTAATCCGCAGGTTGAAGTGCTTACGCCGAAACTGGTGCAGGCCGCCTGCGCGTAGGATTGAGGATTTTTAGATACCTGCGGATCATGATGAGACGGGTGGCGCTGATAAATCTTGATTAAAGTGTCGTCGGAGTTTCTTATACGGTTAAATTGCTGGAAATAAAAGCAACACGCCGTATGGTAGTGCCGAATTTGCGTTCCCGATAAAACGCTTTATCATAAATCTTGTCAACACACAACATAAATGAGAAAGTGTTCGATACATAACTGACGACGCACCCGTATGGTGGCGGACCGTCGTCAGGCCCGTCAAAGAGGAAAGGCACACACATGAAAAAGATGATTCTTGATCTTGATACCGGCGTTGATGACGCGCTTGCCATTTCGTATGCTCTGGGAAGCCCGGAGATTGAACTGATCGGCATCACCGGTACCTACGGCAATGTGCTCGTCGAGCAGGGTGTGCGCAACGCACTGGCCGTGACCGACCTGCTCGGCCACCCGGAAGTCAAGGTGTATCAGGGTTTGCCGCACTCCAGCACCACCGACCATTTCGAAGTACTGCCAATCTCCGCGTTCATCCACGGCGACAACGGCATCGGCGACGTGGAAATCCCTGATTCCAACCGCTCCGTCGAAACCGAATCCGCGGTAGACTTCATCATCGACGCAGTGAAGACCTATGGCAAGGATCTCGTCTACGTGCCGACCGGCCCGATGACCAACATCGAAGCCGCACTGAAGAAGGCTCCGGAAATCAAAGACGAAATCGGCCAGATCGTGCTCATGGGTGGCGCACTGACCGTGCCCGGTAACTGCAACGCCTGCATGGAAGCCAACATTTCGCAGGATCCGGAAGCCGCCGACTACCTGTTCCGTTCCGGCGCTCCGACCACTATGATCGGCCTCGACGTGACCCTGCAGACCCTGCTCACCTACAAGGAAACTCAGCAGTGGCG
>ENA-OQIG01000596-OQIG01000596.1-human-gut-metagenome-genome-assembly--contig:-NODE-596-length-19861-cov-3.542161_pt1 | contig 19861 bp, 22 predicted proteins | sample MGYA00242576_ERZ504741 | MGnify/ENA primary metagenome ERZ504741 (study PRJEB26092, sample SAMD00036436) | human gut metagenome | host: Homo sapiens | study: EMG produced TPA metagenomics assembly of... | reverse complement strand
AGCTTGTGACTTACGTTAAATTCACAAACAGTTGTTAGCAAGCAGAACTCTCTATTGTTACAATCCATATGGGCGAAGCTATTTACAAAGTTGGCCATTTCTATTGTGTTAGGAGAATCAGGATTTATATTACATAGCAAATATACAAGATAAATTTCAGACTATCACACAAAGGACTAAATATGTATTCCATATTGATGCTTCACTTCCGCCATCACAAACGTACTTTCCAGTGATCCCAAGCTATCAATCGTCCCCAACACATTCAGAATAAACTCCTGATAGTATTTCATATTGGGAGCGTGAATCTTCAACAGATAATCATAACTTCCTGATATGTTATAACATTCGGTTACTTCAGGAATGTCCTGTATGATCCGTGTAAACTCTGCCGCTATATCCCTATTCAGACGTCTAAGCTTCACACTGCAAAACACGACAAATCCCTGATTCAGTTTCTCCGCATCCAATACGGCAATATACTTCTTTATATAACCTCCATTCTCCAACCGTTTAAGACGTTCAAAAACAGGAGTTGAAGAAAGACTCACCCGCGCAGCCAACTCTTTCGTTGTCAATCGGGCATTCTCTTGCAAAGTACGGAGTATTTGCAAATCTACTTTATCCAGCTTATCAAAAGTATCCATAAGAAAAATATTCTTCTAAAAGGTAATTTTCAGGAATAACGCAGTTACATTATTCTATATAAAGGCACAAAAATAGCATTATTTTCTATATTTCATCTATATCTTGTTCGATATATCTACATCCCATAACTTTGCAAAGAAAATAAAGGAAGAATATAAACTTAAAAAACATACGATTATGGCAACAAAGAAATTACACTTCGAGACTTTACAGGTTCATGTAGGACAAGAACAAGCAGACCCGGCAACAGATGCCCGCGCAGTACCTATTTACCAGACCACCTCTTATGTATTTCACAACTCCGCCCATGCAGCCGCACGCTTCGGCCTGCAGGACCCGGGAAACATCTACGGCCGTCTGACCAACTCCACTCAAGGAGTCTTTGAACAACGCGTAGCCGCCCTTGAAGGAGGAGTAGCAGGGCTGGCAGTCGCTTCGGGTGCCGCTGCCATCACTTACGCTTTCGAGAATATCACTCGTGCAGGCGATCATATTGTAGCAGCCAAAACCATTTACGGAGGAAGTTATAACCTACTGGCACATACCTTGCCCAGCTATGGTATCACAACAACATTCGTTGATCCAAGCGATTTGTCGAACTTCGAAAAAGCTATTCAGGAAAATACAAAAGCCGTATTTATCGAAACTTTGGGAAATCCAAATTCAAATATCATTGATATAGAAGCAGTGGCAGAAATAGCCCACCGCCACAAAATACCTTTGATTATTGATAACACATTCGGAACTCCGTATTTAATCCGCCCCATCGAACACGGAGCAGATATCGTAGTACATTCCGCAACAAAGTTCATTGGCGGACACGGTTCTTCATTGGGAGGAGTTATTGTAGATTCAGGTAAATTCGACTGGGTAGCTTCCGGCAAATTCCCACAACTGACCGAACCCGATCCATGCTATCATGGCGTACGCTTCGTCGATGCAGCCGGTCCGGCTGCCTATGCAATCCGCATCCGGGCCATTTTGCTGCGCGACACAGGAGCTACCATCAGCCATTCAACGCTTTTATCCTGCTGCAAGGCCTAGAAACTCTTTCCTTACGTGTAGAGCGTCATGTAGAAAATGCATTGAAGGTAGTGAATTTCTTAAACAATCATCCAAAAGTGAAGAAAGTGAATCACCCGTCATTATCCAACCATCCCGACCATGCACTGTATCAACGTTATTTCCCGAACGGTGCCGGTTCTATCTTCACTTTCGAGGTAAAAGGCGGACAAGAAGAGGCACACCGTTTCATCGACAGTCTGGAGATTTTCTCCCTGCTGGCCAATGTGGCCGACGTGAAATCATTGGTGATCCACCCGGCGAGCACTACCCATTCGCAGCTCAATGAGCAAGAACTAGCCGAACAGGAAATTTATCCGGGCACCGTACGCCTATCCATTGGAACAGAACATATTGATGACCTGATTGCTGATTTGGATCAGGCACTTGCCAAAATCTAACATTCAATCATTGAACTTTCCATGACTACGAGATGTTATACCTATATAACATTAAAAACATTGCAGTCATGGAAAAATATTTAATACACAGCAACGAACTGCATCTGATAGACGCAGAGAAAATCCATCAAGCCGTAGAAAAGATGGTGGAATCACTCGATTTAGCCGCAGGCTCAACCACTAATTTCGATCTCTATCAGGTTGTGGAAAACTACTTTAAAGATCTTGAGAAAAGAAGAAAGATCAATCATGTACTGGGAATCAAAGAAGATAGATATGAACTAGCCGAAGATTTCGGCATTAAATAAAAGAAAGAAATTTATTCAATCACACCAGACAAGTTTTCCAAAAAACGAGAGAGCTCCACTCAATGTGAAACTCCCTCGTTTTTTTTGGAATAATCAGCGTATAATAATTAATTTCCCTGATGTACTGTAAGTTGTGGGAAAGGGAAGTTGATACCTTTTTCATTGAAGGTTTCGTAAATCGCTTTATTTATATCGAAATAAACACCCCAGTAATCTCCGCTATTTACCCATACACGTGCCACTACATTCACACTGCTGGCGTCCAGCGCATGAAGAGCTACAAAGGGAGCCGGTTCTTTCAGGATGCGTTTATCAGCAGCAAGAATTTCATAAACGATTTTCTGTACTTTCTCATAATCTTCTCCATAATCTATACCAATAATCCATTCTACACGGCGGGTTTCCTGATGACTGTAGTTGGTAACTACCCCACTGCTCAATGAACCATTGGGTATATAAATCAGTTTATTATCCGCAGTAGTAAGGATGGTATGAAATATCTGGATCTCTTTTACTGTACCGGCTGAACCTTGCTGTGTTTCTATCCAGTCACCGACCTTATAAGGTTTGAACAAAAGAATAACCAGTCCCCCGGCAAAGTTCTGCAGATTGCCGGATAAAGCCATACCGACAGCCACACCGGCAGAAGCCAATAAAGCTGCGAACGAAGTGGTTTCAACTCCCAGAGCGCCAACGACAGAAATGATTAACAGGATTGTCAACAGAATATTGACCAGACTTTTAACGAAAGTTTTGATACTTACATCCACTTTTCGTTTATCCATCAGACGTCTAATAAACTTGTTGAGCAGCGAAATAAGGAAACGTCCGACGACAAAGACAAGGACCGCAATCAATATACGTTCGCCGGCACGGATACCAAAGTCTATCAGTTGTTGAGTAATCAACGAAAGTTTATCCAATCCGTCGGCATTGGCAATCGCTTGTTCCATCAATTTATCTGCGGCCACTTGCACGGAATCCGCAGCTTGTGTTGCTTGCAATAATAGTAGCATAATTAAATATATATATTAAGTGAATAAATACAGTTTTGTTATTTCAACAATTTACAAAGTTATATTGTTTTTAGTGAATCTAAAAGTTTTTTTTGCTTTCCTCCTGCAAAAGCAGTATTTTTGTGACCGATTCACTGGTAGGGGTGCCTTAACATGACGGCTGAGAACATACCCATAGAATCTGATCCGGGTAATGCCGGCGTAGAGAACTAATTAGTAAGCAAGATGAAAAAAATTGTATGGATGACCATCGCCTTATCGGGCGTAGGCATCACTGTTCATGCACAGACGAGTGTAAAGGATAGTATGAGAGTAGTAAACCTGCAAGAAGTGCAGGTAGTATCCACGCGTGCCACCGCCAAAACTCCCGTGGCATTCACCAATATAGGCAAAGCGGAATTGAAGAAGGTTAACTTCGGACAAGACATCCCTTATCTGTTAAGCATGACTCCTTCTACGCTGACCACATCGGATGCAGGAGCAGGTATCGGCTACACGACTCTTCGCGTGCGCGGAACCGACGGTACACGTATCAACATCACGGTAAACGGCATACCGATGAACGATGCTGAAAGTCATAATCTGTTCTGGGTAAATATGCCCGACTTTTCTTCCTCCGTAAAAGATATGCAAGTGCAACGCGGCGCAGGTACGTCTACCAATGGGGCAGGTGCCTTCGGAGCCAGCGTTAATATGCAGACTGAAGGTGCATCCATGAAGCCGTATGCCGAATTCAACGGTTCATACGGTTCATTCAACACGCACAAAGAAACGGTGAAAGTGGGAACCGGTTTGCTCAATAATCATTGGACGTTTGACGCTCGTCTTTCCAATATCGGTACGGACGGATACATAGACCGCGCTTCGGTAGACCTGAATTCTTACTACCTACAAGGAGGCTACTTTGCAGAAAACACATCTGTGAAACTGATTGCATTTGCCGGAAAAGAAAAGACATATCACGCCTGGGGATACGCAACCAAAAAGGAAATGGAGGATTTCGGCAGACGCTACAACCCCTGTGGCGAGATGTACACCGATGCCAACGGCAACAAGCATTTTTATGACGACCAAACGGATAATTATCTGCAAAAGAATTATCAACTTCTCTTCAATCATACTTCTCGACAGCCTGGAATTTGAACGTTGCCTTGCATTATACCAAAGGCGACGGCTATTACGAAGAGTACAAAGACGGAAGATCCCTTATAGAATATGCCTGAAGCCATTCACTATTGATGGAACCGAAATAACCAAAAGTGATTTAGTCCGTCAGAAGAAGATGGACAACAAATTCGGTGGCGGCGTTTTTTCTCTCAATTATACGGTCAACAGGCTGAATGCGTCTCTAGGAGGTGGTTTGAATCAATACCGGGGCAATAACTTCGGAAAAGTTCCCTGGGTGAAGAATTATGTGGGCACTCTATCTCCCGACCATGAATATTACCGCAATAAATCCCAAAAGACCGATGGTAATATTTATCTGAAAGCAAACTACGATCTCACCAGCGGGTTAAGCGCGTATGCCGATCTTCAGTATCGACACATCGACTATACCATCGACGGCAACAATGATAAATATGACTGGAGCAAAAATGCCCTGCGTCCACTGGCAGTAGACAAGAAGTTCGATTTCTTTAACCCGAAAGTAGGATTAAACTGGAACATCACGTCCAACCATCGCGTTTATGCCTCTTTCTCGGTTGCTCAAAAGGAACCGACCAGAAACAATTATACGGATGGCGATCCGGATTCGTATCCCAAAGCAGAAAAATTACTCGACTATGAAGCGGGATATACTTTCGCCAACCAATGGCTGACAGCAGGTGCAAACTTCTACTACATGGATTATACCGACCAACTGGTTCTGACCGGAGCTTTAAATGACATCGGTGAAGCACTGACCGAAAACGTGCCGGACAGTTATCGTATGGGAGTCGAGCTAATGCTGGGAATCAAACCATGTAAATGGTTTCAATGGGATATAAACGCTACATGGAGCAAAAACCGCATCCAGGATTTTGTAGAAAGCCTGCCGGGCTACCATTATAATGAAGATGGCAGTTCTACTTCCCTCCCGACTGTTCAGATCAAGCATAAAGACACTCACATCGCTTTCTCACCCGACTTTCTATTTAATAACCGCTTCTCATTCATTTATAAGGGATTCGAAGCAGCTCTGCAATCGCAGTTCGTAAGCAAACAGTATATGACAAATGCGGAAGTAGAAGAATTGACTCTTGATAAATATTTTGTCAGTAACCTCAATCTGGCGTACTCCTTCCGTCCCAAGAAGGTGTTGAAAGAAGTCACGGTAGGGTTCACTGTGTACAATCTGTTTAATGAAAAATATGAAAACAACGGTTGGGCCTCGAGCGACTACACCGATACGGTAGAGAATCGGGGAAACTATGCCGGATATGCAGCGCAAGCAGGAACAAACGTTATGGGACATGTTTCTTTCCGCTTTTAATCACACAGAGTTATGGAATTGAATTTTCTGGAAATATTCGGTACGATTGTCGGGCTGGTCTACCTTTGGTTGGAGTACCGGGCAAGTATCTACCTTTGGATAGCAGGTATCGTGATGCCTGCCATCTATATCTTCGTATATTACAAAGCAGGACTGTATGCCGATTTCGGTATCAATATCTACTATCTGATAGCTGCCATCTACGGTTGGTTCTTCTGGATGTGGGGACACAGAAAGAAGAAAGGTCAACAGTCGGCAGATGCTTCAACCGGTGACAAACCCAAAGACCTTCCTATCGTGCATACTCCATGGAAATGTTACTTACCTCTTTTTCTGGTATTTATTGTTGCATTTATCGGCATTGCATGGATACTGATCGAATATACGGACAGCAACGTGCCCTGGCTGGATAGTTTTACCACGGCATTGAGCATTGTCGGCATGTGGATGCTGGCACGTAAATACGTCGAGCAATGGTTTGCTGGATTCTTGTGGATATTGTCTGCTGCGGACTTTATATCTACAAAGACCTTTATTTTACTTCTGCTTTATACGGACTTTACTCCATTATAGCTATCTTTGGCTACTTTAAATGGAAAAAATTAATGAGCGTACAATGATAAGTGAACACTATACTCCCGAAGCCGTCATACTTGCCAACGGCGAATATCCTACGCATGTGCTTCCCCTGAAAATACTAGAAGAGGCTAAATTCGTGATTTGTTGCGATGGAGCAGCCAACGAATATATCTTACGTGGCCATACTCCCGATATTATTATTGGCGACGGAGATTCTCTTTCGCCGGAAAACAAAACACGCTTTTCGGACATTATTCACCATATAGCCGATCAGGAAACGAATGACCAAACCAAAGCTGTCCACTTCCTGCAAGAAAAAGGCTACCGGAGAATAGCCATCGTCGGTGCTACCGGAAAACGGGAAGACCATACATTAGGAAATATCAGTTTGCTGCTGGATTATATGAAAAGCGGTATGGAAGTACGAACTGTTACGGATTACGGGGTATTTATTCCCGCAAATGGCACGCAGACTTTTATGTCTCACACAGGCCAGCAAATTTCCATTATCAATTTCGGAGCGAAAGGATTGAAAGGGGAAGGATTGGTTTATCCGCTTAGCGACTTTACGAATTGGTGGCAAGGAACTCTTAATGAAGCTACAAGCAATCGTTTTACCATTCAATGCACGGGAGAGTATTTAGTGTTTCTAGCTTCTATATAAACCGAAGTACACAACCATTATCAGGGAAATACAAATAATAAAGTCAACTGTAGATAGGGTTAGTAATATTGCAAGTCAACCCGAAGCAGTGATAAGAAATAAAATAGTCAACCATTATCAGGGAAGTACAATTCTCAAGAATTCTCATCACTATGAGAAAAGATTCTCACCGCAATGAGAAAAAGTTCTCATTACTATGAGTGTTTTTCTCATTGCGGTGAGAATCTTTCTTTCATTCCAACAGGCTGTTAACGTTTTATAAATCACTGTTTAACAACCTATTAAGACTAACTACAATAAAAGTAAATAGCTCTTGAAATCTGCAAACTCTTTCGTCATTTGCAAACTCTTCTTCTCGCCTTTCATAAATTCCTGCAATTTGGCAGGTATCTCTACTGATTCACCGATAATGCTTTCCACTGTTTCAAGGAACTTGGCCGGATGAGCCGTTTCAAGGAATACACCCGTCTCGCCTTCTTTCAAGCCTTCTACCAATGCACGGTATCCGCAAGCTCCGTGAGGATCGAGGAGATAATGATGTTCTTTCCAAGTTTCTTTCACCGTTTCACGGATCTGTTCGTCGGTATAAGTTGTTCCTGAAATTTCGGCAGAGATAGCAGCGTGCGAACCATTATACAAATCAAGTACACGGGCAAAGTTGCTAGGATCTCCCACGTCCATGGCGTTAGCAATTGTTGCAATAGACGGACGGGGATTGTATTTACCTGTTTGCAGATATTGATAGAAAATATCGTTGCGGTTGTTGGCAGCAATAAAACGCTTCACAGGCAATCCCATTTTCTTTCCGAATAATCCTGCGGTGATATTTCCGAAGTTTCCGCTAGGTACGCAGATGACGGCGTTATCTGCTTTTCCGGCACGCTTCAGTTGAGCGTATGCATAGAAATAATAAAATGCTTGCGGCAGGAAACGGGCTACATTGATGGAATTGGCAGAAGTCAATGATAGATGTTCATTCAGTTCCTTATCCATGAAAGCAGCTTTTACCAATGCCTGGCAGTCATCAAACGTTCCGTCCACTTCGAGCGCAGTGATGTTCTGTCCCAGTGTAGTGAATTGTTTTTCCTGTATTTCGCTGACTTTTCCTTTCGGATAGAGCACATATACATGAATACCGTCCACACCCAGAAAGCCGTTAGCCACGGCACTTCCCGTATCACCGGAAGTGGCTACCAGTACATTTACATTCTTCTGACCTTCCTTCTTAATAAAGTATCCCAGCAGACGCGCCATGAAACGACCGCCTACATCTTTGAAGGCCAGTGTCGGTCCGTGGAAAAGTTCGAGCGAGTAGATGTTATCCGCTACTTTCACCAAAGGTACATCAAACTTAAGGTATCATATACAATCTGTTTCAGGGTGTCGGCAGGAATATCCTCACCGAAGAAAGCATCAGCTACACGATAAGCTATTTCCTGAAAAGACAACGTATCAATCGTATCGTAAAACTCTTGTGGAAGAGGCTTGATAGACATAGGCATAAACAACCCTTTATCGGCTGCAAGACCTTTTACAACTGCTTCCTGTAAAGAAGCCACCGGCGCTTGTTTATTCGTACTATAATATTTCATGGGATGATATTTTTAGTGCTCACCACAGATTACACAGATTTACACAGATATTTTCTCTATTATTACATAATACAAAAGTCTCTTATCACTTAAATCTGTGCGAATCTGTGTAATCTGTGGTGAACATTATTTCATAAATTCTTTAATAAACTCGTCTTCTTTCAACACACCATAACTACCATTGCAGGCAGATACTTCGTCGTAAGTTTGCACCTCGTCCGGCTCAATTCCCGGATACCAGATAAGGAACGGGATAGGATCGGAAGTGTGCGTACGAAGTTCGCAGGGAGTAGGATGGTCAGGCAATACGGCTATTGCTACCGGTTCATCCCAATCTTTCACTGCTTCGTAGATAGGTCCTACGGCACGTTTATCCAGATTCTCGATAGTGAGAAGTTTCAAGTCGATGTCTCCTTCATGTCCGGCCTCATCGCTGGCTTCGATATGAAGATAGACAAAGTCATCAGTTTTCAAGGCTTCCAATGCAGCAGCCACTTTATTTTCATAATTCGTATTATACAGGCCGGTTGCCCTTCTACCGCAATACGACGTAATCCGGCATAATAACCGATTCCGTTTATCAGATCGACTGCCGAAATCACCGCACCTTTTTTCACTTGCGGGAAAGTTTCGGAGAAAGTAGTCATCTGCGGACGATAACCAGGCTCCAGGGCCAAATACTATTGGCGGGGTCTTTGCCTTCAGCTATGCGTTTCAGGTTCAACGGATGATTCTTCAACAGTTCCTGTGATTTTAGAATCAGGTCGTTAATCAGGTCTGCCGTTTCTTGTGCTTCCGGGGCCAATGGTTTCACCATCAGCGGACGAAAAGGTTTCAAAGGAACATCGTGCGGAGGAGTGCAGTCCAGTTCTTTATTTCCTCCCTTGATAACCAACAGATGACGGTACTGGACTCCTGCGTGGAACCGTACGCGGTCATTGCCTAGTTTCTCTTGCAGGTATTGAATCAATACGTCCGCTTCTTCTGTAGATATGTGTCCGGAGGAGTGATTCTTCAGAATTTCTCCTTCCACACAAATCAAGTTACAACGCATTGCCATCTCGCCCGGTTTCAAATCCACGCCGATACTGGCAGCTTCCAGCGGTCCACGACCTTCGTACACTTTCGGAAGATTATATCCCAACACAGACATGTTGGCTACTTCACTACCCGGATGGAAACCTTCCGCCACAGTAATCAGGCGGCCGTTACGTCCCATTCGGGCTAACTGATCCATATATGGCGTCTTTGCATATTGCAGGAGCGTCTTGTCCCCTAATGACTTCACTGGCCAGTCGGCCATTCCGTCTCCCAATATAATGATATGCTTCATTTTAATAAGTTGAGAGTTGAGAGTTGAGAGTTGAGAATGAAAAGATACCGAATGGACACTCTCCATTCTCAACTCTCAATTCTCAACTTAATTAAACGTTTGCGATGCTCATGATGTCGGCAAATACTCCGGCAGCTGTTACTCCGGCACCGGCACCGTATCCCTGAATCATCATCGGATATTCTTTATAGCGTTCTGTAGTAAGCAGGATAATGTTGTTGCTGCCTTCCAAGCCGTAGAACGGGTGGTTGGCGCCTACTTCCTGTAAGCCGACAGAGGCTTTTCCGTTCTCCAGTTTGGCAACGAAACGCCAGTGTTTATTTTCTTTCTCCAATACTTGGCGACGGGCTTCAAAGTCTGCGTCGAGACTTGGAACACGTTTCCAGAAATCTTCCAGAGAACCTTCAAAGAAGTCATTGGGGACAAAGAGGTTCTTTTCAACATCTTCCTGTTCCAGACGGTATCCGGCTTCACGTGCCAGAATCACCAGTTTACGGATGACGTCTTTTCCACTCAAGTCGATACGCGGGTCCGGTTCGGAGTAGCGTTCTTCCTGCGCCATTTTGATGGTACGGCTGAAAGGAATATCGGCACTGATCTTATTAAAGATGTAGTTCAGTGTGCCTGAAAGCACTGCTTCAATCTTCAGAATCTTGTCGCCGCTATGAATCAGGTCGTTGATCGTGTTAATAATCGGAAGACCTGCACCTACGTTTGTTTCGAACAGATATTTCACACCACGTTGGCGGGCAATCGTTTTCAGTTCGCGATAGTTTTCGTAAGCGGAAGAAGCGGCAATCTTGTTGGCTGCTACCACAGAGATATTGTGCTGCAGGAAATCTTTGTAAAGCGATGCGATATCGGCGCTGGCCGTACAGTCTACAAAGACGGAATTAAAGATGTTCATTCCGATAATCTCGTCGCGGATGGTTTGCAGACTACTGTCTTTACCCTTTTCCAACAGTTCCTGACGGAAATTAGAAAGGTCGAAACCTTCACGGCTGAACATTGCTTTAGCAGCATCAATGATACCTACCACATGGAGTTTCAATCCGTTTTCCATCATGAGTTTCTGCTGTTGGCAACGAATCTGTTCTACGAGGCTGCCGCCTACTGTACCGACACCGCAGATAAAGAGGTTCAGTACCTGATATTCGGAGAGGAAGAAAGAGTCGTGAATGACATTCAGGGATTTACGCAGAGATTTGGAATCGACCACAAAAGAGATATTTGTTTCCGAAGCTCCCTGCGCACAGGCAATTACGTTGATACCGTTGCGTCCCAGCGTACCGAAAAGTTTACCGGCGATACCCGGGGTATGTTTCATATTCTCGCCTACGATAGCAACAGTAGCTAAATCTCTTTCCGCAAGAATCGGAGAAATCTCGCCCATCTCTATTTCTTTCGCAAATTCCTCGTTCAGCACTTCACAAGCCAGGTCGGCATCGGCATTACGCACACCGATAGAAGTACTGTTTTCCGATGAAGCCTGCGACACGAGGAATACACTGATTCCGTTCTTAGCCAATGCTTTAAAGATACGGTAGTTTACACCGATCACACCTACCATACCGAGTCCCTGAACAGTAATCAGGCTGGTGTCGTTGATGGAGGAAATACCTTTGATAGCCTTGCTCTGCGGGTTGGAAACTTCTTGTTTGATAACCGTTCCCACTCCGTCCGGATTGAAGGTATTCTTTATTATAATAGGAATATTCTTGTGACATACGGGATAGATAGTCGGCGGATAAACCACCTTTGCACCGAAGTTACAAAGTTCGGTCGCTTCTACATAACTCAATTCCGTAATGGTATAAGCAGTTGAAATGACACGCGGGTCAGCCGTCATAAATCCATCTACATCCGTCCAGATTTCCAGACTTGCCGCATCCAGAGCTGCAGCAATAATGGCAGCCGTATAGTCCGAGCCACCACGTCCGAGGTTCGTCACATCTCCTGTTGTTTTATCCGAAGAGATGAATCCCGGTACCAGTGACACTTTAGGGATAGACTGGAAAGCCTCTTTCACCAACTTATTAGTCAGGTCGGTATCCAACGTGTGTTTACTATGTTTTCTTTCAGTCTTGATAAAAGTGCGCGAATCGAACCATTCTGCTCCGTCAATCAGTTCGGTAACGATGATGGATGAAAGGCGTTCACCATAGCTGACGATTGTATCCGAAGTCTTCGCGGAAAGGTCTCTAATCAGATAAATTCCCTGGAAGATGTCCTTCAACTCGTTCAGCAGTTCGCCAATCTGACGTTGCAACGACACTTGCTTTTCTCCGGCAGGAATCACCTCCTTAATCATCTCCACATGACGGTAAACGATTTCGCGGAACTCACCCTCGTATGCTGAATCTCCTGCTGCCGCCATCTTTGATGTATTTATCAATTTGTCAGTGATGCCTCCCAATGCGGAAACAACTACAATTACCGGCTCACTTGCCGACTCTACAATTCTCTTTACGCTTAAAATGCTGTTCACGGAACCTACGGACGTCCCGCCGAATTTCATTACTTTCATGAAGATACTTATTTAAATGCAATGTCCTGCAGTTTACTTTTTACAGAACGATTGGTTGTTTACGAATAAAATTGAAATTGAATTTTGCCTGCTTATACAAGCGTGAATCACGTAGATACACAAAAACTATCCATTAACCCCTAAGGGTCATGGTACACATGGATGTGACTGTATGTGGATAGTACTTCATCATAGTCCTTGTTTCTACTCTTGTTTTTGATAAGTGTCGCAAAAGTAATAATAAAAACGTTCAATCTATCACTTTTTTCGGTTTTTTTCTGATAAAAAGAATCTTCCGTCTTCTATTCGTCCTGTCATTCGCCTTTACTTTTATGACATTTTGCTACTTATATATCAAATATATTATTATATTTGCGAAAACAATCGCACAAAATCAGCTTATGAATCCATTAAATACTTCCGTATTGCTAATATACACCGGTGGAACAATTGGCATGATCGAGAATGCCGCGACGGGTGCTCTGGAGAACTTTAACTTCGAGCAACTGCAAAAGTATATCCCCGAACTGCAAAAGTTCAACTTCCCGATTGACACCTATCAGTTTGATCCTCCAATGGATTCGTCGGACATGGAACCGGATATGTGGCGGAAGCTGGTACGCATCATTCATGAAAATTACGACCGCTACCACGGCTTCGTCATCCTGCACGGAACGGATACAATGGCTTACACTGCTTCCGCATTAAGTTTTATGCTCGAAGGACTCGATAAACCTGTTATCCTCACAGGTTCACAACTTCCCATAGGTGTACTCCGCACGGACGGAAAGGAAAACCTGATGACCAGCATCGAGATTGCCGTCGCACAAAACAAGGAAGGGAGGGCGCTCGTACCGGAAGTGTGCATCTTCTTTGAAAATCATCTGATGCGGGGAAACCGCACGACCAAGATGAATGCGGAAACTTCAACGCGTTCCGTTCTTTCAATTATCCGATATTGGCGGAAGCCGGAATCCATATCAAATATAATAATGTGCAGATTCACGTAAATGGTGAAGAGCGGGAATTGAAGCCTCATTATCTGCTAGATACCAATGTTGTGGTACTGAAACTCTTCCCGGGCATCCAGGAAAATGTGATTGCCGCCATTCTGGGGATTGACGGATTGAAGGCTGTCGTGCTCGAAACATACGGTTCGGGAAATGCTCCCCGGAAGGAATGGTTCATACGTCGGCTTTGTCAGGCCAGCGAACGTGGAATTGTGATTGTCAACGTGACGCAATGCAGCGCAGGAATGGTAGAGATGGAACGTTATGAAACGGGCTACCAGTTGTTGCAGGCAGGTGTTGTCTCCGGATACGACAGTACGACGGAGTCTGCTGTGACGAAATTAATGTTCTTACTGGGACATGGATATACAGCGGACGAGGTGCGCGACCGGATGAACCGTTCGATGGCAGGAGAGATAACTCTGTAAATTCCCTGTTTGTTTTACGCATTGAACAGATTTTATCTGAATTTGTTTTGCGCGTTGAACAAATAGGGTTTTAACTAAACAAATTCTTAAGCCAGTTCACAAATAAAATGGCCTGTTCAGAGTCTGCTCTCAAATAGCTTTTTGCAATTGCACTTCCCATAGAAACTCCGGGCTCCTCTTGCCAAGCCAGAAATGTATGAATGCGAGCCTTGGATTTATGAATTGCTTTATACTTATTCACTTTTTTATGTTCTATTACTTCCAAAGCGGCATCTACTTCATCTAACAAGTCTTTGTCATTGACAGCCAACTTAGCCAGGAAATCCTCCAACATTCCACTCAATTGATTATCAGGCATCACCCAAACTCCAATCTTCACATCGTCAGAATCATTTGGGAAAAGAATCAGCCTTCATTTGGAAGAACATCAGGCACTGTATACTTTCCGCTTTCAACTAATATCTGAGAGATTCGTTGCCACGCCCGGCTATATTCAAATCCGCATCAATCACAAGCCTAATATTCGATTATTGGCAGTTTGTTTATCTATCAGAATACGAAATAATTCGATTGCTTTTTCTACTGAACCGCATGGTTTAATAAAAATATTATCCTCTAATTGATTCAATTCCCTTAAATGCGCTATCACAAACAAATCATCCGGTCCCTCTACTAATAATTTGAATGCATAATCTTCTTCTCTCCGCTTATCAGCCATTTTATCGTTTTATCTAATTTCAATATCCTGCTCCAATACCAACTCCAAGTCTTCCTTATTATCGTAAGTAACGGCTACAACTTATTTTTACGCCGCTCTAAACGAATAAATGTCCCGTCATTTTCTATATTTTCTGCTACAAAAGCGCGAATTGCATCACGGCTATGAGTTGTTACGAAAACCTGTATATTGAGCATCCTTGACAAACTAAAAATGACTTTCCATAATTTCTGCTGAACTGAATAGTGTAACCCATTTTCAAATTCATCAATAAGCAAAACACCCTCCTTAGTATTCAACATTGCAAGAATAATAGTCAAAATACGGTTTATTCCATCTCCCATAGAACTTAATCTACGTGGCTTTGATTCTCCCTCAAACACAACATACGGTACACGCTCATCCTCATTTCTCTCACGTGAAAGTCTATTTCTGCGTCTATCATCTTTCAAGAAGTTCAAATCCACTATTCTTTGCTCTATTATTTGCAGAGCCTTCACAACCTCTTTCTGTAATGGAGTTAGAGCTAGTTTATCAAACAAAGAAGGATTATTTATCGTATTTATATCCCCCATTCTTACATATTGAACTTTATTCAACAAATCCATTTGGGAACGAGGAACCGAACCATTAAACGTATAAAGAATCTTTTGACCGAGAGAAGGAGTAATCTCCAAACCAAGTCCTATATTTTCATAATAACTACTTGGGTCGTAATTCTCTACAACAGTACGAACTGTTCTATCAAAACCACCTTCTGTTACCTGCATCTCCGTAAAATACACAAATCGTATTTCCACCTTACATTCCATATCTGATAGCATAATAGGAAGCTCAAATTTATGCTCATTATCGTAATTAGGAACAAAGGACAAAAAACTATCCAACTCCTTTCGTTGGTGGTTTTCTACATATCGGTCAGTTGACTCACCACGGAATTCCAATAATTGCATCAGCCATTCAAGACTTCCACCAGATTGAAGTATGGAAACAGCCTCTAATAGCGAAGATTTACCTACGTTATTTTCACCTGCTATCAAATTCACACGTCCCAATTTATCGATTTGTAAACTCTCCAGGTTCTTATAATTCTTTATATACAAACTATTCATATTGAACGGAATTTTGTGTATTATCACAACAAAGATAGTTATTATTGTGATTCGCCTTACATAATTGAATTAAAATCAATGAGATTTGTTTTGTGCTTTGGGCTATTTATAGTTACTTTTGCTCCAAAAGCAAGTTGACGAGACTTATTTAGTTAGAATAAGAGATAAAATGGCAAAAGAGAAAACCGTATATGTATGCAGTAATTGCGGACAGGATTCACCAAAATGGGTGGGTAAATGTCCGTCGTGTGGAGAATGGAATACGTATGTTGAGGAAATCGTACGGAAAGAACCTACCAACCGCCGTCCGGTGTCGGGCATTGAGACACAGAAACCCAAACCACTGGCACTTAGCGATATTGAAGCGGACGACGAGCCACGCATCAATATGCACGATGATGAATTGAATCGCGTATTGGGTGGCGGACTTGTGCCGGGTTCTCTCGTCCTGATAGGCGGTGAGCCGGGAATCGGTAAATCCACGCTCGTCATGCAGACCGTACTGCACATGCCGGAAAAGAAAATCCTTTATGTGTCCGGTGAAGAAAGTGCACGACAGCTTAAACTCCGTGCCGATCGTCTCTCTGATACTTCCAGCGATTGCCTGATTGTTTGTGAGACTTCGCTCGAACAAATTTATGTGCATATCAAGAATACGAATCCCGATTTAGTGATTATTGACTCTATACAGACTATTTCCACCGAGAGTATCGAATCATCTCCCGGAAGTATTGCGCAAGTCAGAGAGTGTTCGGCATCTATTCTTCGTTTCGCGAAAGAAACGCATACCCCTGTGTTGCTGATCGGTCATATTAATAAAGAAGGAAGTATTGCAGGACCTAAAGTGCTGGAACATATCGTAGATACCGTTCTTCAATTTGAAGGCGACCAGCATTATATGTATCGTATTCTGCGCAGCATCAAGAATCGTTTCGGCAGTACGGCAGAGTTAGGGATTTATGAAATGCGTCAGGATGGGTTGCGCCAAGTGAATAATCCTTCCGAGCTTTTGCTTAGTCAGGACCATGAGGGAATGAGTGGAGTAGCTATTGCTTCCGCTATCGAAGGAATCCGCCCGTTCTTGATCGAGACACAGGCTTTGGTCAGTTCTGCTGTTTATGGAAATCCTCAACGTTCGGCAACCGGTTTCGATTTAAGAAGAATGAATATGCTGCTGGCTGTTCTCGAAAAGCGTGTCGGATTCAAGTTGGCACAGAAAGATGTGTTCCTGAATATTGCCGGAGGACTGAAGGTGAATGACCCGGCTATCGACTTGCCGGTTATCAGTGCCATCCTTTCTTCCAATATGGACGCAGCCATTGAGCCGGAAGTTTGCATGGCGGGAGAAATCGGACTGTCGGGAGAGATACGTCCTGTAAATCGAATAGAGCAACGTATCGGTGAAGCCGAGAAATTGGGTTTTAAACGGTTCTTGTTGCCAAAATATAATTTGCAAGGGATTGACACTAAGAAATTGAAGATCGAGTTAGTTCCGGTGAGAAAGGTAGAAGAAGCATTCAGAGCTCTATTCGGATAAGGCACTGATAAATAGTCACTGATAAATAAATGATCCGCTTTATCAATTTTATAGTCAAAAATAATATCAACAATAACTAAATGATACAAGAATACCAACTCCGCATCCTTCCCGAAATCGCAGCAAACGAACAGAAACTAAAGGAATATCTTTCTAAAGAAAAAGGTTTGAACCTGCGTGACATCACTGCTACCCGAATCTTGAAACGGAGCATCGATGCACGGCAGCGGACTATCTTTGTCAATCTGAAGGTACGAGCTTATATCCGTGAGATGCCTAAAGATGATGAATACGAGCATACTATATATAATAAGGTAGAAGGAAAGCCGCAAGTGATTGTCGTGGGCGCAGGTCCCGGCGGACTATTTGCAGCCCTGCGCCTCATCGAACTGGGGTTACGTCCCGTTGTTATCGAACGCGGAAAAGACGTACGCGAGCGGAAAAAAGATTTAGCACAAATCAGCAGGGAACACACGGTTGACCCGGAATCGAATTACAGTTTTGGCGAAGGGGGTGCAGGAGCTTATTCGGATGGAAAACTCTACACCCGGAGCAAAAAGAGAGGGAATATAGATAAGATATTGAATGTATTCTGCCAGCATGGGCTTCTACGGCGATATTAGTAGATGCGCATCCGCATATCGGGACAGACAAGTTGCCACGTGTCATTGAAAATATGCGGAATACCATCATCGAGTGTGGCGGAGAAGTACATTTCCAAACACGAATGGAGGCACTGATTATCGAGAATGACGAAGTAAAGGGTATCGAAACAAATACAGGAAAGACTTTTCTCGGACCCGTGATACTGGCAACCGGACATTCGGCGAGAGATGTATATCGTTGGCTGGCTGCGAATCATGTGGCGATTGAAGCGAAAGGCATTGCAGTCGGTGTCCGTTTGGAGCATCCGGCAATGTTGATCGATCAGATACAATATCATAACAAGGAGGGACGAGGCAAGTATCTGCCTGCCGCAGAATATAGCTTCGTCACACAGGTTGAAGGCAGAGGAGTGTATAGCTTCTGTATGTGCCCCGGCGGTTTCATTGTTCCTGCTGCCAGCGGACCGGAGCAAGTGGTAGTAAACGGAATGTCTCCTTCTAATCGTGGCTCGCGATGGAGTAATTCGGGCATGGTGGTGGAAGTGCAACCGGAAGATTTAATAAGTGGAGAGTGGAGAGTGGAGAATGGAGAATTAGCTGCGCAACGAAATGAACAGCTACTGGCTCTTAACCCATCTCTAAACAACTCTCAACTCTCAACTCTCAACTCTCAACTTCTTCCCCTTTACTTTCAGGAAGAACAGGAACGCCAATGCTGGTTGCAAGGAGGCAGAAGGCAGACAGCACCGGCACAGCGTATGCAGGACTTCACCCGCAAGAAGTTGAGTTACGACTTACCCGAATCTTCTTACAGCCCGGGATTGATTTCTTCTCCGCTTCATTTCTGGATGCCGGAGTTTATCAGCAAAAGATTATCTCTCGGTTTCCAGCAATTCGGACGTTACAGTCATGGCTTCCTCACTAATGAAGCGGTAATGATCGGCGTAGAGACACGTACTTCTTCGCCTGTCCGCATCGTACGCGATAAAGAGACATTGCAACATACAACCGTTCGCGGATTATTCCCTTGCGGAGAAGGTGCAGGCTATGCCGGAGGGATTGTTTCTGCCGGAGTGGATGGAGAACGGTGTGCGGAAGCGGTAGCCAATTATTTCAATCGTTAACTAAAACTACATGAAAATGAATCATCAACCCGAAATAGCCATTGTAGAAGCAAACACCCTGACCAGTCTCGGCCTGAAAGGAATTCTGGAGGAAATGATTCCTATGGCAACCATACGCACCTTCATCAATTCAGTGAACTGATGGACGATACGCCGGATATGTATGCCCATTATTTCATTTCCGCACAGATTTATGTGGAGCACAATGCCTTCTTTCTCCCCCGGAAACGAAAAACAATTGTATTGGCAAGCGATAGTCCGCAATTCCAACTGTCCGGCGTGCCTGTACTCAACATCCATGAATCCGAGGAAGAGTTGGTAAAAAACATATTGAAACTCCACCAACACGCCCACCACAACGGTTATCCGGTGAAAGACATGCCATCCATGCCTCCGGCGCAGCCTCATCAGGAAATTCTATCTTCCCGTGAAATAGAAGTGCTCGTACTGATAACCAAAGGATTAATCAACAAAGAAATAGCAGATAAACTGAATATCAGCCTGACCACCGTTATCACTCACCGGAAAAATATCACAGAGAAATTAGGCATCAAGTCCGTCTCCGGACTGACTATTTATGCGGTAATGAACGGTATATAGAAGCGGATCGAATCTGATTCACCACAGAGGACGCAGAGGATAAAAAGGATAAAGAAGGTAAAGAGAAAAACTTTCCACACTTTTTCCCAAAAACACTCAAACAGTCTGTATCAGAGGGTATAGT
>ENA-OQIG01000595-OQIG01000595.1-human-gut-metagenome-genome-assembly--contig:-NODE-595-length-19877-cov-3.642380_pt1 | contig 19877 bp, 34 predicted proteins | sample MGYA00242576_ERZ504741 | MGnify/ENA primary metagenome ERZ504741 (study PRJEB26092, sample SAMD00036436) | human gut metagenome | host: Homo sapiens | study: EMG produced TPA metagenomics assembly of... | reverse complement strand
TTCGGACAGGATTATAACTCTACATCAAGCGGTCATTCGATGATAGACATTAGTTGGAGGCTTCAGATTGTCCCCATATCTGTTTTGATAACCTGAAATGAATCCACTATGAATAATGTAGGTTAGATATATATTACTCACCTCGCTTACCTGTACGCTTTTCTCATGCGGTCCGGATGAACTGATACCGGAACCGTGCCACCGGTGGTGAATCCCGGGGATAAGGACGAGCCGGGTGAAGAACCGGAGCAGCCGGAAGAGCCTGCAAAGATACAGTTAGCCATCACCGCATCGCTGCAGAACATGCAGCAGACCAGGGGAATCATAGAGCTTTTGCTCCCGGGCATGAAATGGGAGTGTTTATCAGCACAGGCCGGACGGACAAACCGGCGGGTACAAAAAACGCCTCTTATCTCTTTGACGGGAAAGTGTGGAATGCCGGACAGGATGTGCCGGTGGAAGCGGACGCCGATGTGGTGGCATACCTGCCATATAACCGGGAAGTGACCGATTTCAAGAGCGTGCCTTTCGACCTGGCGGATCAGAATGACATCCTGTACGGAGCGGCCAAAGTGACCAAAGATGTACCGACGGCCAGCCTGATGATGCAACATGCCATGACACTGGTACGCATACGCCTGATGAAAAACGAGTACATGGGTACCGGACTTGTTTCGGACATGACGTTCGCGGACGTATATACTGCAGGAACAGTCGACGCATCAACCGGGACAGTGAAAATAGACTATAATCACGGCCGGGGTTCGGTAAAGTCGGAGGAAACTATATGCTCAATGACGAGAATCCCGTCATTGTCGATGCCATCATGATCCCAAGGGCAGCGTATGACGAACAGGCTCCGTCAGTTTTGTCATCGACGGGCAAAAGCACACATATGCCTTCCCGGTACAGCATGAATGGAAAGCCGGCATGAAATACACCTATACCCTGAAGATGACAGGAAACTACAATGCGCCGGTCAATAAAGAGCAGGTGGATATCGACGTCGAGTATTGGGGACAGTATGGCAAGACCGATGATATTGTACTCAATCCGAATCCGGAGGATTACGAGTTTACGATCTGGACGAATTATACTGCATATGGCTATGACTGCTATCAGAATGAAGGCAAGGTATTCGGGACATTCTATTACCCTTGGTGCGGCACTTCGGAAGGTGAACTGCGTTTCGTGTTCATGAAACAGGGTACGAATGAAATTGTGGAAAAATTCCAGCCGATAAATATCAAGACCAATGGTAAATGGGACGGTAAACGCATCCAGTGCTATGTCACCTCCGCACCGGGAACATACCAGCTCGTTCCATTGTTCCGCAAGAAAGGAGAAACCATGTGGTGCAGGGCGGCGGGTTATGATTACGGCAGTACGGATCAGGAGTGGCTCTATGAAGTCAAAGCACCCGCACCGGATGATCTGCCGGCATTGCGTATGATGGAGGTGGAAGGACAGGGATATACCTCAATGCTTGCATATCCTGTCCCTGACGATACTTCATGGAATCTGGTGTATACTTTATCCAATAAGGGAGAGAAAGCCCTTAGAGGCGAAATAAAAGCAGTATGGGAGAGGGAATTCAAGCTGAAGTCCAACTCGTACCGGCCGAGTACCAAGAAGGACGGTGCTATTAATGATGACCAGTGGAGAGATGAAATAGGCACTGTTTCGGTTAATGTTCCGGTAGGAACACGTTTTTGGAAAGGAATCATGAGTTGTCAATTTCCGGTAAAACGATTAGATCCGCAACATGGAGGTGTTGGATATGCAACTCCAGTTGTACACTTGTATTGGAAAGCCGAAGGTTCAAATGAATGGATATTGCTTCGTTGTGATGCAGATTATCTATTTAATCGTAATTACGATGGTGGTTATATATGGGATGAAACTACAAATTTTATATATATTATCCCTAAAAGTTGGTAACAAAAATAGGCAATATGACTATATTTACAACAGATAATCAACTGAAGTAAGCAAAATATAATGTAATTCATTTGGCATAAAATGAATTTAAGGTGGAGAAGTCCCCGCTGCAGTGATGCACCGGGGCTTCATTATTTATGATGATTTATGGCATGGCACTCTTTTACTTAAAGAGAGTGCGTCAAAACTTACCTTTTATGCCTTCTATCGTCGTTGCAACCTCCTGTCTTGCTATTTACTACTTCCAGGCGGCCGGTACAGCACTGTAATTAGAGGCCTTATTGCAATTTTTCGCAAATGCATTATAAGTCTTTATTTTGGGATAGAGGGAGGTATTCCACATTTCCGGCAAAGATGTTATCCAGGAACAGTTCTCAAAGCAGGAGGATACATTTTCAATCGCCCTGCAATTCTCAAAGACATTACCGGGTACAGTAGTAACATGGGACTGCCGGAAAGTTCCCCTGAAAAAAGTCGCCTTTACGCATTTTGCGAATAAACGTTCGGGGACCGTACTTATGTTCAGCAGCTCAAAAGTGGAAGCAAACTCTTTCGCATTTACGCAATCATCAAACAATCCTGCCGGAATTGATAAAATATTAGGTATAGCCGAGAAGGTAGAATTAAACTTTACGGCAGAGGAACATCCCCTGAATGTATTGGCAGGAATAGAATTTAGGGCTGTGTAATGGAATGCTAAAGAGAAATCAGTGCATTTATCAAAGCCTTCAAACAATCCATTATAAATGGTATGCAAATTTGTACATTGATCAAAAATATTAGCGCAGGTTGTCACTCTTCCTTTACAACTTTCAAACAAATCACATTCTATGCTTTCCAATGATTTCATTCCGCTAAAAGCATTCTCCAGTGACGTTACACAACTTATATCAATCGTGTTCTTTAAAATAGACTTTGCCGGACAGGGATTTGTATACTGAAGATCACTGTTACGTGTAACCTCTAAATGAAAAAGCAGTAGCAGCCGGTCCCTTGATTGTAACAGTGTACTCCCCATCTGCTGAGTATGTATGGTAACTGCCTGGATATTGGGTATATCCGGGAGCACGAAGGTCTACCTCTTGGGCTACTGTACCATCTCCATAATCGATAATATAAGGACCGGAACCCAGAACCGGCATCGGTACAATTTTATTTGCACTGGCACGTACGGTAAATACCAACTCAGCGCCGGATTTAAAGTTTGCAGTAATCGTACTGTTATCATTATGCAAGGTTGCGGTGGTAGCCGGGCTGCAGGATTCTCAATCGTTACATCACCCTCTGTGACCGTCCAACCGGCAAATTCGTACCCACCGTTCGGAGTGGCTGTAATGCTGATCGGCTTCTCTACCCGGTAGCTGTTTGTGCCGGATGGGGACACCGAACCTCCGGTTCCGGCATTAACAGTCAGATCACGTTTCTTTTCTTTGAAGCCACAACGAAATTTATGATCCTGACCACCTAATGGAACTTTGAATTCAGATGTTGAACTTTGTGCATAATCATATCTGTTGGGCTCACTTTCCGGACCGCCATAAAAATAATTAACTTCATAGCCGGCATCAGGATAAGCAGCAACTGTCGGTCTTGCATCTCCATTATACAACCCTGCTCCGGTTGCATAGCCCCCCTCGAAATCCACTCTTCCGTCCGAGGATCTGGTTACCGGGCCTATCATCCCTTCTCCCTCGATGATGATACGCGTATCACCGGTAGGGGTTGGTTTGTTGTTATCCAACTCCTGTTCCGCCACTTCTTTCTGGCAGCCTGTAAACATGGCCACCATTGCGGCCAACAGTAAAAATCTTACTTTCTTCATAATGAATCGTTTTTTAATGCTTGTTATAATTGTATGTATCATACTCTTTTCCTTTAGGCGTATCCAATACATCGGCATCGATACGGGCTTCAACCGTTGCATGTAGTACGAAGTTATTTCCAAAGTAATACGTATTACGCCTCCTGCTGAACCTTATCTCGGCTCCCATCAGGCGGAGCTCCTCCAGATAATTGTTGATTGTCCGCCTGCTTACCCGCAGCAAGGAGGCCAGTTCGTCCAGGCTTCCGGTCCTTTCCATCCGGATCAGCCGGTACACCCGGTTGATCCTCTCTATATAGCTGATAACTGAAAGGGTGGTCATAATCCATCCTCCTGTCCCGCCAGCTTCAGAAACTCGGTAAAATACCTCTCCTCCAGGTACAGGCATTTCATCAGCTCCGCTTTGCCTTCCCTTTCATACTTCTGCCGCAGCAGGGGGAAATCCGTCGAATAGAGGTACCATCTGATCAACCCTTTCGCCTTACTGTCGAGAACCGTCGCATCCGTCCCTTCTATCGTGTATTTCACGGAAAAAAAGTATAGGTTCTTCAGTCCGTATTTCTCAAGGAAGACCAGGTCCTTGGGACAAGCCTTCAGGCCGTCTGAGGCAATGCACTTCAGTACAAGCTGTTCTATTTCCTGTTCAATCGTCATAGCCATACCAGTATGGTTTTATAGGTTTACCGTTTTTTCTGATTTCATAATGCAGGTGGTAGCCCGTACTTTTACCCGTGCTCCCGGCAAACGCGATTACAGCCCCTCTGTCGACTTTTTGACCTTCGGTGGTGTAATACGCGGCTAAGTGAGCGTACAGCGTTTCAAAGCCATAAGAATGGCGTATAATGACACATCTTCCGTACCCCCCTTTCCTTCCCGCGAAAGAAACCGTTCCCGAGGCGGTGGCGTACACCGGGGCTGCCAGTCCTACGGCCATGTCGATACCTGAATGGAAACTTCGTTTGCCGGTTATGGGATGGATCCGGATGCCGAAGCCGCTGCTCTTCCTGAACCTGTCTTTCAGGGGACAGGCGAGCGGGAGCTTGTCGGACACTCCGTACCGGGAGAGTATATCCCGGTAGCTTTCCAGTGTCTCCAGGCGTTCGCACCTTTCCAGTGCCTTGTCGAGTAGTTCCTTTCCGCCGTTTGATCCATTGAAGGGGAGACAGGAAAGCAATAGGGCCAGCAGTAGTTTCATCGGGCTATCCTCCTTAATATTTTGTCGGCTTCATCCTCCGTTTCCTGTTGCTTTCTGCTTCTGAATACCTCCTCTGCTGTCAGCAGCGACTTGTTCTTCAGTTTGTACAGGAAATGCCGGCCGCCGTTCCTCTCCTGGATCTCGATGATAAGCCGTTTCTTATCCGGATGGTGAACTTGTTCATGGCCACAGTGAATGTCCGGCTCTCATGTGCCGGTATCTCTTCCGGATAATCGAAAGTGAACAGGATGTTCTGCTCGAGCTGCTGCACCGCCGTTTTTTTGCGGATCTTGGCATCCTGGATATAGAAGCGCATGAAATCCGTCGTATAACCGATCTGTGTACGGTTTGTCAGTGTCATGCGCAGCAGCAGGACATCCCCGTCGATGAAGATGTTTCCGACTTCGAACTCCATGCCGGAATTCTTGTCCCTGAGTCCCAGATCCAGCGGGGCACGTTTCGCGACAGCTCCCTGATCCTTTCCTTCTGCCCGTAAGAGCGTTCCTTCTCGTCAAGTATGGCCACCCTCTGGTATCCTCCTTGTCGATGACGAAGCTGAAACGCTCCGGAGCGGGCACATAGCGCAGGTCGAAAGTGTAGAACTTTCCCCCTTCAAGTACGACCGATATGTTCGTATCCTCCTTATAGGGCTGGACGCTTTTACGGCCAGGATATTATCCACCCCCTCGGCCTTGTCCACCTCCACGTTCGTGCTTCCGTAATCGACGTAGGTGATACCGGCAGGGAAGATCAGGAACAGCTGCTTTTCTTTTCCTACCGGCAGCGTATGCGGTGTGGGGGCTTCTCCGCCTATACGCACATAACTCTGGGCCGGATGTGCGTTGTAGCTGATGGAGTACGAATAGAACTTTGTGTCGGCCGTTACCACCGACAGGGTTGTTTCCCCCGGGAAGTTCTCTTCCGCCGCTTTCAGGCGTATGATCCCCGGGCAATTGGCCACCTTCTCACCGATGACATAATCCCCCCCGATGCTGTAATACTTCACCTCGGTAGGAAGATCAGGTGCAAGGTCTTTTCATACCCGATCTGCAGGGGGACTGCGGTGAGTTCCTCGATCTTCTGCGCTCTCCCTGAAAGGAAAAACAGCAGAAGCAGGGTGGTGATGTAAATTTTGTTTGGTTTCATATTAAATTTTACTTCAATATTTATATTATTAAAAGCTGTTTATTACTTTTGCAATCAATTAAGCATTCACCATAATCAACATTATGCCCACAAATTATAATCAGTTATTGAAAGACCTTGAAATAGGCTCCGTTTATATCAAGATCTTTATCTGCTTTTTGGGATGTACTTTCATGTTATATCCAGTCTTGTTTTATTTCACCCATTTCTTCCGAGAACTTTCCGTATATGAGCAGATATTTTTCGCATTAGGCAGTTCCGCTTTATATACCGGATTGGGAGTTCCGCTTTCAATTACAAGTGCCATAAGATATCCGGGAGTATTCTATCTTCCTTTAATGCTACTGTCAGTTTCGGTAATAGCAACTATTTACATAGTCTTCTTTATGGCCAGGAGTTATGATCCTCTTACGACATTATTATGGATCCTGCCTACAAGCTACCTGCTCAATTTGATTACAGGTGTCATTTCTATCTTGAGGGAGAAAAAATATCCTAAGACTGAGATGTATTATTGACTTCTTTTTATTTTCCGCATAGCCTTCTCTACAAAAGCCCCGATCCTGAGAATGACATTTTCCAGTTTCCCAGAGAACAGGAGTAGGATATATCCATTCAAGCAGATAACCAAAAGGGCAGAGGCTGCATAGTACCAGAATTTTTCCATATTTGTTCAAATTTCAGTTTGTATATTACAGGATTTCACTTCTTGATTATCGGATATCTTTGTAGAGAAAGCCTTCAAACTTGCGGAGTAACTGATAATTTTCAGGTATGCCGGGTCGGCCACGTCTGAAATCCAGTGGGCCTGGCGTATCAGCAGCTCGACTCTGAGGGGTATGCCATCCGGTTGTAATTCCGGCAGTCCCGGTAATCCGGTCATGTCCGGAATAAAGTATTGGCCTGTGGATGGTTCCTCAAGACATAAGCCGGTCTGTCCGCCCTCCTGTGGCACTATCCATGCGGGAAAGCATGCTTCCGGTTCATATTCCGACTGTTCTATACCGGCATCGTTTGCTCCCGGATACCGGAGCCGTATCCGGTACCGTACTGATATCTCAGGCTTTGAACGAATCCACGGATACTGTACATCCCAGTCATAAATCTGATGAAAGGGGGAGATATCGGAGGAAAGCAGTTTTCCCGGAACATATTTCCCATCTTCAGTAAAATGTATCCGGTCATTCGCATATAGGACAGCTTTCTCCCCTGCGGTGAACATAATCCACACAAGCACCCCTTCTTTCATCAAGTTGCTTTTTCTGTCTGCCCTCTTTTTGATATCCTCGAATATTCGGGATGTTCAAGAAGAGGACTTGCCTTCCGTATCAGCATTTCAACTTTTACGGGTACACTGTCCGGTTGCAGGTCAGGCAGTCCCGGTATTCCGACCATATCCGGAATGGCACATATTCCGGTGGAAGGTTCCTGAAGGAACAGACTGATCCGTCCGGTTTTCTCTCCTGCGATCCACGCGGGAAAGCACATTTCCGGCTCATATTCCGATTGCTTTACTGCACTGTCCTCAATTCCCGGATATCGGAGGCGCATCCTGATCCGTATCCAAACTCCGATTTCTGAAAGAGAAAGAAAACTGTAAGCGTTATCCGGTGTGAGGATTTCATGCAGTACGGGTACATCAGGGGACAATAATCTCCCGTGGCCGATCTTCCCATTCTCAGCATGTATTTCGTTATCCATACGCAGGGCTGCTTTTCCTTCCCCGGTAAATACGGTCCACAGGATGACACCTTCTTTCATCAGGTTGCCTCTAAGTTCTTTTTTATCAGTCATATTTGAGCTTTTTAAGTTGTTATTCTTATCATCCGTCACTTTATCTTTATTTCGTTTCTTTCTCAGTGGCGTATCCCAAAACCAGGAGATAATAAAAAGACGCCCCATAACCCACCATATTGTGGATGGCCATTGTTTTATTGTATCTATAATTTCCTGTATTGTTTCCATTATCACATCGTTTTTAAATTCTTTATTTGATCAAACTCCTTCAGGAACCGGGCTACATCGCCGCCATCGGACAGATTCCGTCAAACAGGCTCTGATTTTTTCATTCTGGAGTTTTCTTATTAAATATCATTACTATAAACGCCACAAACACAAGGCACATTACAATCATCAGGAAATCTCCATATTCACTCTTCATGAAGTCAATGATTTTACTTATAAATTCTTCCATTGTACAATTTCTGTTTTAGTTGTTGTTTACTTTTCAGGTTCCGGACCATTATCCGGGACTTTTTCTTCTCCATCACAGATGCCTTTTCATCACTTCTTTGCCCTGACTGTTCGTGGCGTGAAGCATAAAGAGGGGCTATCATTATAAGTATATATGCAATTCCCATTATAATGCAGCATAATATCCGGCCCAGGTAATCCACTTTTTCCCAAATAGTTTCCATTCTATTGTAATTTTTGTTTTTAGTTGTTGTTTACTTTTCAGGTTCCGGACCATTATCCGGGACTTTTTCTTCTTCATCCACAGATGCCTTTTCATCACTTCTGTGTATAGACAGTATTAGAATAAATCCACAATAGAAGCTTAGAAAGAGTATGTCGCGTCCCGATAACTCTTTTATCATATCTATAATTTCCTGTATTGTTTCCATATCACATCGGTTTTAAATTCTTTATCTGATCAAATTCCTTCAGGAGCCGGGCAGCATCTGCCGTCATCGGACAGCCCCGACAGGCTCTTTCCTTCCTCACTCTTTCGGCTGCCTGAGCAGTATGCGGTAGTTGGTCTTGATTGTCACCTTTACCTTCCGGATATTCTTGCTTGCTGCCGACTTGGTGGCGTTGATGACGCTGTTGGCCGCGCCTGCCACGAGCTGGCTTCCCATATCGAATCCTCCGGAGATATTGGTGTTCGCACCGCTTATTCCCGCCGCTCCGGCTTCCTGTGCTGTCTCCGCCTTCACATTGCCCGGTACATAGATTCCTTGTATTGCGTCCTCGGAATAAACCTGCTTTTCAAAGGGAAGTATGTTTCCACCCAGGTTTACCGAGGTGATCTTTACCAGAACGCGCTCCCCGTCGATGCCCGTCACCTCCCCGAATACGGGAGTCCCTTTACGGATGCGCTGCCCGTCATCGGTCAGGCAATTCTCGGCCAGCTGCATCTTGAGTGGAACCGACCATAACGGTCTGTGTGGAGTGCACGAATGCTTGATGACATTCCTCTCTTCCTGCCTGACGAGCCGGACCGTGTTGAATCCCCTGCGGTCGGTGCCCGGGGCACACTATCCATGGCTTTGCGCTGCCCGGGCCGTACTTCCTCTTCCTTCTTTTCCTGCAAGGCAGGTTTTTCCTTTCCCCTGGAAGCAACCGGCTGTTGTACCGGGACCGTAATTCCCGCTCCGAGCTCCCGCTCGTTATCCCGGATCAGCTCCTGTATGCGCCGGATCTCCCTTCATTCCCGGCCGTATCCGCAGGCTCCTCCGTTACCGGGTCGAAACCTGAAAGGGAAGCGGATTTGCTTGTGTTCTCTTTCCCGACTTTCTGGAGCATGTCATCCAGAGTAAAGCTATCCTTGATCCGGGTTCTGAGGATCACCTCACCCGTTTCCGGCTCCTTGCTCCCAGAGGCCGGCAGGCTGGCGATGAATGCCCACACCAGCAGGACAACTACAATCCCCAAGCCCGCCAGTATGGCTATTCTGCTTTTCCCGTCCCGTGTCATAAGAGCTCGTATTGTTGGTCATAGGTACGGAAGAAGAAACCGGACGTATTTTCCGGAAAGCGCGGGGTGGCATGGATGGCGGTACCCTCACTCAGGATCCGCACTTTCCTGGTCTCATCGCCGTTGATGATGCTCAGGATGGAGGAGAACCTGACATGGTACTCCTCACCGTCGGCGCGTATGTCGATGATCTTTTCAAACTCCGTCTTGTAGACAACTCCGAGTTCCAACGCATCGCCATAGGCACGGTCCGCCTGGTATTTGGCAAATACGGTATTTGCGTCCGGCTTATTGACCAGGAACAGGGCACGGGCACGGTTTTCCTGAAGGGAAAGCCTGTCGAAACTGTTCAGGAAATAGGCCGTCCGGCGGCAGTGACCTTTCAGGAGGCTTTCATACAAGAGGTCCTGCTGCATGGACTTGAAATGGACGAACTCCCCGCCTTCGTTGACCACCAGTATCTTGTTCATCGCATTGTTCACCACGCTGTGCGCGAAGAACAGGACCATCGCGATGGTTATCCCGCAGAAAATGAATACCAGCCTGGTGCGCAGCGTATAGCTCTTCCTGGCTTCGGCCAGGCCGGAGAAATCCTTGAGTATGCTTTGTATATTGAGTATGCTTTTGGTTGCTTTCATGAAAGTTTCATTATATAATTTATAACCATTTGTTACTGTGGCCTTTACCGTGCCGAGCATCGTAAGCTTGAGCAGGAAAGAAAAAATGACCATCAGCAGCACCGACCAGGACCTTTGCAGGACATAGTTCGTGACGATCAGGTCCGAGAAAACGCTGGCAAGGATAAACCCCGGATAGAGCATGTAGCATCCCAGCATTTGCTTGACCCATGTGTAGAAGGAGCTGCGTGTGTCCTTATTGTACAGGCAGGCTATCGCTATGGGAGAAATGATCTCGAGCAGGAGCAGTATCAGGTAACGGGTACAGAGGAACAGCAGCATGATGTAATCGTAGGCCACTCCGAAGAGACTGCCTACCGTTCCCGAGATAAGGGACCATTTCAGGGTATCGATCCCGTTGACGCTATGTCGGTGATGTCACCGTTCATCAGCTCGTCCAGCATGGCACTGATCGGATCTTTCCAGATATTGTGCGGGTTATAGACCCCACCGGAGGCGAGCGATTTCATCAGCTCGTCGGCTCCATAGGCCAGCACCGTCTCGAGCGTTCCCAGCAGCACGGGCATGATGCAGATCAGGCCTATGCAGAAGATGTACTCCCGTCCCAGCTCATAGAAGTGCCTGGCGTTGAAGCCTTTTCCCTCATTGGTCATCTCCTTGATAATTCCCACGAGCTTGAAGACGAAAGTCGTTATGACAAACCCGGCGATAAGCGCGTAGAACCCCTCTATGACTACCATACCCTTTATCTGCAGGTACGCGGCGTTCAGATTTCCGTATGCTTCTTCCATCCCTCTTACCTCAATGCCCTTTTGAGCTGTTCGTACTGGCTTATTACCTGGGAGATCCTGGCTATTTTCCTTTCCTCCTCAAGGGTCTGTCTCTCTATGTTCTGCAGGGTGGACAGCCGCTCGGCGTCATTCATCCTCACGCTTGTGGAGAGAATCGTTCTCGACAGCTGTATCAGGCGTCTGTTTCCGGCCATGATCTGTTCAATACTGCCGATGAGTGTCTGCAGTGTCGAGGGGTTCAGCTGCTTCCCGCTGAGCAGATCGACGCATTTTTGGGAGAGCCTTGCCTGGCGTTCGATAATATACCGGGTCGTCTCACAGTCCGACACCACGGAGTTGACCTTGCGCATCATGTCCAGGCTCTCGTCCAGCAGGCTCTTCTGTTCCTTAAGGTAGCCCACTTGTTTTTGCAGCTCCTTGAAGTTCTTAAGGTTCTGGCTCAAATTGCCGGCATCCGTCACGGCCCATTGTGCCGATGCGGTGGCTGCCGTCATCATCACGATTAAGGATAAAAATAATTTCTTCATACGTTTCTTGTTTTAATGTTCGTTTATATATTCTTCGATGGCCTCCTGCATGCTTTCCGCTGCCGGTTTTGTCCTCGAGGTCCGACAAGATCTCGCCTTCCGTCTGGAAAGCGAGGAACTTCTCCCTGGAGAACTCCAGGCGGGTAACCGTCGCGTAATTCTCACCCATGCGCATGAAGCATTCCGAGTAAGGACGGGAACCGGCGAAGTTGTTCCGCATGGATTTCATCAGGGCTATCTGCCCGGGCTGCGTCAGCTTGAACTTGTCGATGATGGTCCGGTAGATGACCTCCTTGGTAGGCAATACGAACAGCATGTCCGTGTTGCTGATGATGTTTTTCGTGTTCTCGTCATCGGGCAGCTGGTCAGGGGTCTGTACAATGGTATATACGGCCCCGTTCTCCTTGCGGATCTTCTGGTAGCAGAAGGCCACGGAGCTGTGTATGCCGCTGCCTGTGGCCGTATCCACCATCTGCGCGGTTTCGGCATACTCGTCGAAAATCAGTATGCCGCGCTTTCTCCTGTCACTGAGCAGCTTTTTCTGGATGACGGTGAATATCATGCTCATGACCAGGTTTGAAAGGAACCTGTCCTGCTTGATCCGCGTAAGCTCGAACACGATGAACTTCTTTCCGGAGAAATCGATCTTCATATCCTTGCAGACATTCTCGTACCGCTGCCCTGGCATGAATTCCCCGCAGTTCAGCTTGAAAGACTCAATGGTGAAATACGTGCCGGGGATATGTTTTCTCTCCAGGATCTCATCGTAATTGTCTATGACGTAATTATAGAACTCTCAAAGTTATGCCTTGCCGGACATGTTCGTAATAGTCCTGGATAAACCGTGTCAGGGCGACTTCCTTCTCCGACTCGTCCTTGGTGAACATGTGCTTCCAGTATCGCTGTACGATGCCGGAGAGCGTTTCCAGGTCATTATTGTCCGGTTCCCCTCCCTGCAGGTCAAACGGGTTGATCCCCAGGGGAGTCTTGCCGTCATAGTCCACATGCAGGGAGATATCCGGATAGAGCTTGCACAGCTGGCTGAATGAATTTCCGAACTCCACGACGATGGTCGTATAGTCCTGCTCGATCAGCTGCTGCGTAAAATTCAGGGTGAAGGCTGATTTTCCCCCGCCCGTGCCGGCAATGACCATCCCGTTTCGGGCATTCACCCTTTTTTTCGCCGCGTCCCAGATATCCTTTCGCAGGGCACCTGGTACATCCTATCATGTACGTAGATCCCTTCGGCGTCATTGCTGAACTTGCCGCACTGGAGAAAGAAACAGAGCGCTATGGCAGGGTGGTGAGGAAAAGATATTCCACCGGCATCAGACTGATCTGTCCGGGGACACAGGCGAAGTGCATCCTTGCCAGGTTCCCGTAGCCCGGTATGTAATATTTGAACCGGTTCAGGTTCAATATTTCCCTGATCCTTTTGTCAGCCTTCTCCAGTTCAGTATCCGACCCGTCGAAGACACAGACCGAAAAGAAGGAGCGCACCAGCATCTGGTTCTCCTCGAGGATCTCTGTCTGGAGCTTCTCCAGCTCTTTAAATTCCCTTTCGATGCCCTTGTTCATGGAAGAATTGCTCCCGTAAATGTCTATGTTGCGTGCGATCCGGGAGCGCAGCCTCTCGTTTCCCTCGAAATAGATGACCTGGTTGACGATGTGGTTGTAGGGAAGGTACATGCCTAACTGTTCCATCAGGGGATGGTACAGTTGTGAAGCGGCCGGTGGCAGCGACTCGTCCCTGACATAGGACTCGATGTTTCCTTCCGGAAGGAAGGTCTCGTCGCACACCGCATAGCAGCGCGCATGGTTCTTTCCCACATGCAGGCTCCCGTCGACGTGTATATCCACCACGCGTCCGTATCACCGAACAGGCCGGAGTATGCGCGGGTGAATCCGGATATCCCTTCACAGGACATGGGCAGCACCGAGTTCCCGCGCATGTTCTGCAGGATGCTCACCGCATTGTCCACCCCTTCGAGAAAGGCTTCCAGCTTTCTGTAGTCTTCCCTGTGCAGATGTTCCTTATAGGCCAGGGGTGAGGATACATACGCCTTCTCCAGGCTTTTCAGCCCTGCAAGTACAAAGTGCAGGATACAGGTGTGGTCGATGTACAGGCGTCCTTCAAAGTGGCGCGCGTCGGCACGGTCCAGGAAAGAGCCGGTGCCTTTGCCCGGGTGGTACTCTTTTTTAAGGAATACATCCTGTTTGTGTACGTAGCACCGTCGGGCATGTGCCTGAAGGCTTCCCGGTACATCCCGTCCCTTTCGTCGATGTCTTCCGGGGAAAGGGAATAGCACTCCGGCTGCCGGAGCTCGAACGGGATACATATGCTGCCGCTCCGGGTCAGGATCACGCTTTGTCCATCGGACTCGCTGATAATGTCAAGTATGCTGTATGCCTCTTCCTCTTTCATCTTGTTTCTTCTTCAGAAGTTGTCTGTTTATGGTTAAGTTACTCACGGTCATGCCGTACTTCGATTCCCTGAATTTCGTTGGCCGTGCCTTTTTCCTGAGTTTGTGCCCCAGTACCGGCAGCAGCGGCAGCGAGACCGAAAGGACCAGTAACGTCAGGGTCCAGTCACCGGTCATGATGCCTGTACGGACACTCAGGAAAAGCAGGACAAGCGCGGCGGCACAACATCCCACAAAAATCCAGTAGTCCGATGAAAGGAAGCCCCGTATCATGCAGGGGCTTTCCAGTCCTTTTCTGACAGTGTACCTCATATGGTCAGTTTAATGCCGGATATTGCGGCTTTGGCCGCTGTTATCACGACTCCCGCAAGCAGGGAGAAACCCACATACCAGCCCAGGGCAAACAGGCCGTCCCTGCGTGTTCCCCGGTTCTCCTTGTCGATGATGTTGTCCAGCTGCTGGACCACCCCTAAGGCAAGCCCCACAAGCATGCAGGCCGCAAAAATCGGCAGGGTGTAACCGTCCAGGATCTGGTTCATCGCGCCGCGGGCATCCTGTGCATATCCGCGCAGGGTGGACGCAAATAAAAAAGCGGACAGTAGAAATTTTCTTTTCATGATGGTTGTTTTTAGGGTTGTATGGTTCCGGTATAGTCTCCTCCCGTTTCCCAGGGACGGGCACTCACACCGGAGAGTATGAGCACCCCTTCCTGCTCAGGGTCAACGCGTAATCATATCTTTTACCGGCTTCAAAGGTGTTTGCCGGAAGATACCAGTCATAGGTCCGGTCCAGATAGCGGATCTGCGCTCTCCTCTCTTCAAGCCTGCCGGGCAGGAGCAGCAGCATGTTCTCCTTGGAAGAAACGGTGCCGCTTCCCTCGTTTACGGACAATGTACCGCCTGTAAGTCGTATGTGCCCTCTGTCGGTACGGCTTCCACATTCAGGCTGCATGCCCGGCTCCCGTCTACGGTAAATGCCAGCAGGGAGAGCAGGTGCTTCATTTCAATACTCGCCTGGGGGTTCTGCCAGTCCAGACGCACTTCATCCGATGCCAGGTAATCCGTCTGGGGACTCAGGCTGACAGCCACTTCCTTTCCCGGGATACTCCGGAACGGGGAGAAAGCGAACAGCCGGCAGGTTTTCTGGGTAAGCGTCACCTGCGGAAAATTCCAGCTCTCCCCATAGGTCACATGCAGCGGATTGCTGACACCGGTATATGAGCCTCCCGTTTCATCGAGCAGCACCATGCCGAAGTCCTTTACCGGAACATGGCCCGTATCCGTACCGGTACTGCGGCTGAAACAGTTTTCTATCTCAAGTCCCGCCTCTCCTGTCCCGGGGAGGGAATCTTCCTTGCCGGAACAGCCCGTAAGCCGCCGGCAAAAGAAACATGGCTATGTGTTTATACACTTTTATTTTCATTTTTTGCTATTCGTTTAATTAAGGATTGATATCAATTGAAGTTTTACCCTTCTGTCTGACGGTCAGTGTCAGTGTCTTTCCGCTTTCCGCCTGTGTAAGGGTCACGCTTCCGCTGCGGATCTCCTTGGTCGGATTCTCGTCATAGCTGACCGAGCTTCCCGATACGTGAATCCAGCTGTCACCCGACGCACTCCAGGAGAGCTCTTTGATGCTGTTTCCTATAGTCTTGCGGCTCGTTATACTTAACAGGAATGAACCTGCCCCCGCTTCCGCACGCTCACTGTGAGCCACCGTTCCGTCTGAATACTCGAAAACATAGCTGACCGGGGGAGCTTCCTGACTGATGGTGGCCGTAGCGGAACTACCGCCATGACTGGCCGTAAATACGCAGCTGCGCGCGGATGCCGTATTGTTCTCCGATACGCTCACCGTGTTCCCTGAAAGGAAAAATCCTTCCGTACCTCCACTGATAGAGGGCGAACCTCCCTGGAGAGTCTCTTTAACCCCATTGACGAACACCTCACGTGAGGCGCCCGCACTGAGCGTCGAAGTCCCCCCTTTCCAGGAAATGGCGGAAGGATTGGCCGTCAGGGTAACTCTCCAGGATCCGTAATTCCGGTATTTGGGCTCGAGGGTACGGTCCGCAAGCACCTCAAAGCTGTATTGTGCGGTACCGGATACAATCCTTCCCCCTTCATACCAGCCGGCAAACTCATAGCCCGGCTTCACGCTCGCCGACACCGTACAGTTGCTTCCCGTATTGTACAGTCCCGCACCTGTGGTGGTTCCTCCGGGTGCATAATCCAGGATGGTGACCTGTTTTTTGTAGTCCATCCGGTAATTATGTATTTTCCCTTCTTCGGTAACCATGTCGGAGGTTCCGCGTAGCTTTATGGGAGTGGTTCCCGTAAGGGCTACATAGTTGGAGGAGGTCGTAAGCCTTTGTGCGGGGATGGTTACCCGGAATACCGTCGTACCTCCTGTTTCAGAATATTTATGCATCGTGCAGCTTCCCCTGCTTTCGTCCGTGGTGATCCCGCCTGTAAGAAGATTGAAGCGGCTTGTACGTTTCACATTCTCCATCGTGGCTTCCCTCACACCGTCATTTCTATCGATCCTGACCTCTACGGTCGACATCCTGTGTTTGAAATGCAGTGGGACCGTGTAGTTCCGGATAGGATCGGTATAGGTCGCTGTCATGAAGTCTGCCGAGAGCCATCCCGATTTATCGCTTTGGTTGCCGGCAGTATGGGAAATTCCGGTTATATCGGTCTGGCCTGCCTTGAAAGGGTAGTACACGTAAAAGTCAAAGTCGGTTCCTACGGTTACTATGATATTGTCCGCTTCCGCCTCCGGCTTGAACTTCTGTCCGTCATACGTATATTTGTTGTTCACTGCCCAATACACGCCGGTCTTCGGTTCGATGGCGAATACGCCTATGGCATCGCCTGTCTCGAAACTGCCTTCCTGGCTGCTTCGCGTTTCCCCTTGCCCGGTCATGGCGGTAAATGTCACGATCCCGCTGCCCGGAATGGTTTCCTGCGGCCCGGTATCTTCCCGGCTGCAGGAAAGGCCAACAGCAGAAGGAGACTGCAGACAATCGTTGTTATTGCTCTTACCATTATTCTCTTTTTTATGGGGGAACCGGAAGGCTCCCCCGCGGGTTAGTAATCTATTTGACCGGAACAAGGGTGATGTCTTCTTCAGTGGAAGTCCAGCCTTCTATGGTTACAGACTGTCCGTTCTTTCCTCCGATCTCCGCATCGTTGGAACGCATGGTGATCGAGTAGATGTATCTCTTTCCCGCCTCCCAGGTGATTTGCGGGATGGCATAGGTATAGGTCGCACCGTCGATCACCACTTCAAGCGACACTTCGCCCGCGGCCAGTGTCATCGGGTAGATGGCCGCGGCATAATCCACCGCCTGCTGTCCCTGTGCCGGAACGGTTGTATTCGGGCTCCAGGTCAGCTCCGTGCTGGTAGGTTGGAACGTAATTTTTCCCCCGTCGTTCAGGTTCATGGTTCCGGTAGTGGCGAACTTGGAGGCCGTTGCCTTGAGTTTGGCCGAGGTCAGGTTTCCGTCGTTATGGTACTCGGGTGAGACTTTCAGCCGCACCACAAACTGTGAAAGCGCATGCTTCATCGGTATTCTGGCATCGGTCTCGATCACGGATACCTGGTTAGTGCTTTTGCCCCACATGTAATCAACGGACGTGCCGACATTGATAGGAACCGGTATTTTGGTACCGTCCGTCACGGCCTGGTTATACGGATAATAGGCCATATGGTGGCCTTGTCTACCAGCAGGTACACCGGCTGGCCTGTGACCAGCCGTTCGCCTGCCTGGTCGACTTGTTGTTCTGGGCATCATAACGCGGGTAGGCGTCTCCCCAGCCGCTGGACTTGTACATGAACAGGCCCAGCGCGTCGCCTGCCGCCCAATCTGTCTTGGGATCGAAACTGGCCCTTGTTTCGGTGCTTTCGGAACTTACGGTAGGTACGATATTCAGCTGTGCCCCCGAATGCTCGCCGTCCGTCACTTGCTCATTAAAAACTTCTTCACTGTTACTGCATGAAGCCAGCAGGCCTGCGGCCATTACCGCTGAAAGAAAAAAACTTGTTTTCATTTTCATCTGAAAAAAATAAATAATTAATTATAGTTTGGTAATTCTGTTTCCGGGATATCCTCCCAATCCGGAATGACAACCGGTTCTCCTATGGTCAGTTCCTTGCCGATGTGCAGGTCCAGTTCCAGAGAAAGTTCATCGCTGTCAAATCCCCGGAGATACGGGGTCAGGTCCACCTTCTGCTCTTCGTTGAATACCGAATCCTTCCCGTCCATTTCAATCTTTACCGAAAGGATATTCTCCGCTGCGGGGTTGAACCCGAAAGCGTACAGGCTTGTCTTCCACCGGTCGGTTTCCGGTTTACGCGCGAACAGGCTCGTGACACTTGCGTTTCCAGTCCTTTCCCGCGAGACAAGGTACCGGCCGGTGGAAATACCGGTGAGGGTACCTTTCAGGCCGGCCAGGGGAGCGGTATTACCCGAGACGTTGATCTGTATATTCAGTCGCTGGACGAATGCGGACGGTGTTATGGGAACGCGCTTGGGCCTCTGGTACTCCAGACGCTGGCCGAAACCGGCCGAACAGCAGAACTTCTGCACGCCGGAAATGTATACCTCGCCTCCAGGGTATCTGTCCGTGCCATAAGGCGGGCCTCGTGATAATCCCGGATGTCGCTCACTTCATAATTCCCGGTATAAAATAGGAATTGGTATTCACCTTGTGGAATGCTTTGGCGCAGGGTATCCTGCGTAAATGTCATCTGTTCCCCGGAAGGAATATCCATACCGGAAGGGAATGCTATGATGTGCCTTTCCTCCGGTACGGGAGGTGTTTCCCGGATCCCGCTGAAATCACACCAGGCGACCAGCTCCCCGTTCCTGATACAGAAATCCTCGTTGAACCCGCAGCTGCTGAGAATGGCCGCAAGGACTGTAAAAGATATGAATCTAGTATAGTTCATCTTTATATAAATTATAAGTTACTATCAGTTTGTTGATCTCCGGATCGAGCTTGCCCCTCCAGATCTTGGAGTCATCCTGGTCACAGGACCTGACATACATCTTCAGGGCTTCTTTCTCCCGTCCCAGACGGCTGTAGAGGATAGAGAGCAGGTAGTTCCTGTCAGAGGTATCCGGCTGTTTGAGCATGACATCCAGGGCACGGCTGTCATAGCCTAAGGACATCAGGCAGACCGCCGTATTGTAGTCCTCCCCGTAGAACTCTTCCAGCATGGACAGCGCCTGCTTGTATTGCCTGTTCTCGATCAGGCTGACCGCGTGCATGTAGGTACTGTCGATGACCGGCATCACAATCGTATCCTGGATCATATCCCGGCGGTGGAGGTGGAAATTGAATTCCACACAGCGCAGCAGCGGATAATACCTTTCCCGGATGCGTTTGTAGTCGGAAGCATATTCGCGCAGGGCATGTTCCCGGCTGTCGGGATTCTTCGTCTCTTTCAGGATACGTAAAATGCCGGCCTTGTTTGCCAGGCTGTCATCTGAAAGGACCAGTTCGTGCAGTCTGTCCCAATCCTCACCGGTCCAGCGGGGACGGAAAAGCGTATCGACCCTTCCCGGTCTTCCGTACGTGCAGCAAGGTATTTCTTCAGCTCCAGCGCACGTTCCTGGAAAGGAAAAGGTTCATTTCGGAACTGCCTCGGGGGATGAAGTGGCCGTCATGCGGATGCTGTCTATGAGGAACTCTCC
>ENA-OQIG01000594-OQIG01000594.1-human-gut-metagenome-genome-assembly--contig:-NODE-594-length-19882-cov-3.011288_pt1 | contig 19882 bp, 27 predicted proteins | sample MGYA00242576_ERZ504741 | MGnify/ENA primary metagenome ERZ504741 (study PRJEB26092, sample SAMD00036436) | human gut metagenome | host: Homo sapiens | study: EMG produced TPA metagenomics assembly of... | reverse complement strand
TCAGGTTCTCCTTTTTTGATACCAATACCGTTATCCTGTATCGAAATCATCAGTTTACCCGACTCATTCCACGTTCTCACTTTCAGTTCCAGATCCTCTTCCGGTTTCTTATATTTCACCGCGTTATCCATCAGATTAAAGATTACATTCGTGATATGCATCTCATCTGCAAATATAACAGGATCGGTGGCCTCAAGGTTCGATGTTATCTTACCATTATACCGTTCCACTTTCAGCGCAAAGGTATTGACAACTCCTGAAATTAATTCATTCGCATCAATCTCCTTCATCTTCAAAGTGGCCTTCTGACGTTCGAACATCGACATCTGGAGCACCTTTTCCACCTGGAAGCGCAAGCGCTTGGTTTCATCATTTATCACTCCCGATATATGCTGGAACATCTGCGGTGATTTTCCTACCGCGGGATCTTTCAACATCTGCGCTGCCAATGAAATGGTAGATATCGGTGTTTTAAATTCGTGCGTCATATTATTGATAAAGTCATTCTTCATTTCCGTCAGTTTCTTTTGCCGGAATACGATATAAATCGTAAAGATGAATGTCACTAACAATACCAGCGTAAATATCAACGACGGAATCATGAAACTAATTGAGTCAAAGATATAATCTTTCTTACCAGGAAAGTGCACTTTCAATATGCTCATTTTTGCAGGCGGATCATTCTTGAACAATGCCTGTTGATAAGCGTCCTCACTTCCCTTTGCCTCATAATCCGCACAACGATAGACTTCCCTACCGTCTTTGTCAATCACCGTAAAGTGATAAGGCAAGTCTATACTATTATTATATAAGCTCGATTTCAGATAGTCATCCAGTTCTTTGAACCGTACTCTGTCTCCAATCGATTTGTCACTTCCCCGATAAATCATCTGCCAGGCCACTTCATCGAGTAACGCCCGTTGATACATATACCGATTCTTGATGGCTTCCACTAATGAACGCGAAGTTCCGGAATAGTCTTTGTTCCCCTGTAAGGAGAAATCATAGCCTTTGGAAGCTCGGAGGGCTTGGTGGTCATCACTTTCAGCTCAAAATCCGAATATACCTTTCCATCCTTAGACTTCACCGTGAACCGTTGCGTTTGCTGAATCAAGTTGTCTTGTTGTATGGAAGCGCTATTCGCAATCAGTGCTTTTCTTTCCGCTTCTGAAATATCTTCGATCAACCAACGTCTGGTCTCTGCATATTCCACATCCTTGGAAACCTGATCCAGGCTATTGCGTACAGCCGAATCAAACTGTTCCTTACGGGTTTTCATCATTTCCTCAATATAACTAACCTGCAAATACAGCAGGCTAAGGAAGGAAAGCCCCATTACAATACCTAATATCCAAATTGTTGACTTCTTCATAGCAACAAAATTAACACTCCCTAATTAACACTCCTAATGCATTAACTTGATTTAACCGGAACTTCCCGGAAATTAACCGTAAGGAGCTATTTAGGTTGTATTCTGATTACTACAACAACAAAACCCCTCCTTTGGTTTGCAAATTTAATAAAAAATTAAATCTTTTCCTTGCGTTTTTCTATCTTTATTAATCATAGTTAAACAAAAACTGTCCCCTTTTACTTAAAAAAGGGAACAGTTTTAACGTTTAAGTTGATAGTTTATAACCAACAGATAGTAAATAGCGAATTTTCAATCAACTATCACATATCATTTATCAACTATCATTTATCTTTATTCTTCTACTTGCTTAGCCTCAAAGTCTTTCATCAACTTATCCTGAACATCTGCCGGAACAAGCTCATAACTAGAGAACTTCATAATAAACGAAGCACGTCCGCCGGTGAGTGAGCTAAGAGCTGTAGAGTAGGACGACATTTCTTTCAAAGGAACTTTAGCAACCAGTTTCTCAAAACCTTTTTCGCTACTCATACCCATAATCATGGCACGACGTCCCTGAAGATCTCCCATCACATCTCCCATCCTATCAGACGGAACAAACACTTCCACATCATAAATCGGTTCCAGAATTTTCGGACCGGCGTTCTTGAAGGCTTCACTAAAGGCGTTACGTCCGGCAAGCATAAAGGAGATTTCATTAGAATCTACCGGGTGCATCTTACCATCGTAAACAATGACACGCACGTCACGAGCATACGAACCCGTCAACGGACCTTGCTCCATACGAGACATAATACCTTTCATAATAGCAGGCAGGAAGCGCGCATCGATAGAACCACCGACGATACTGTTGATAAACACCAGTTTACCACCCCATTCCAATGGTATTTCTTCCGTACCTCTCACGGTAATCTTAAATTCCTGTCCATTGAACTTATACGTATCGGGCACAGGCATACCTTCTTTATAAGGTTCTACAATCAGGTGAACTTCACCAAACTGACCGGCACCACCGGATTGTTTCTTATGACGATAATCGGCGCGAGCGGCTTTTGTAATCGTTTCACGATACGGAATCTTCGGTTCTTCGTACTTCACCGGCAGTTTTTCGTTATTTTCCAAACGCCATTTCAATGTACGAAGATGGAATTCTCCCTGTCCGTGTACCAAAGTCTGTTTCAACTCCTTTGACTGTTCGATCACCCAGGTAGGATCTTCCTCACGCATACGGTTCAGAATACTCATCATCTTTTCCACATCCGCTTCATTCACTGGCTTGATAGCACGGGTATATTTAGAATTCGGATATTTGATAAAGTTGAATTTATAGTCGCAATCCTTACCGTTCAGCGTATTACCGGTTTTCACATCTTTCAGTTTCACAGCAGCACCGATATCACCGGCTTGCAGTTCTTCCACCTTGACGCGGTTACCACCGGCTACCACATAAATCTGCGCAATACGTTCCTTCGAACCACGGTCGGCATTCAGCAAGTCGTCTCCTTCATGAACTTTACCGCTCATCACTTTGAAATAGGAAACTTCACCGATATGCGGCTCCACGCTAGTCTTGAAGAAATAAAGGGATTCCGGTCCGTTAGTATCCGGAGCCACTTCTTTACCTTCGGTATTCTGTACCTTCGGCATTTCAGAAACAAAAGGAACAACGTTACCCAAGAATTCCATCAAGCGGCGAACGCCATATCCTTACCTCCACAAACGCAGAATACGGGGAACATACCTCTGGCGATCAATCCCTTACGGATACCTTCGCGCATTTCATCTTCTGTAAGAGAATCTTGTTCAAAGAATTTCTCCATCAGATTTTCATCATTCTCGGCAGCAGCTTCTACCAATGCTTTGTGCATCTCCATAGCCTTATCCATTTCTTCTGCCGGAATATCTTCGATAGTCGGAGCCCCTCCTTCGGGTTTCCACGAATATTTCTTCATCAACAGCACGTCAATCAGTGCATTAAAGCCCGGACCGGTAGCTATTGGATATTGGATAGGAACAACCTTAGAGCCATAAGCTTCTTTCAACTGTTCGAGGATATTATCATAATCGCATTTTTCATTATCAAGCTGGTTGACTAGAAAAATAACAGGTTTATTCAGCTTTTCTGTATAACGGAAGTGATTTTGTGTACCGACTTCGACGCCGTATTGGCCATTAAGAAGAATGATTGCTGTGTCGGTCACATTTAGTGCAGTTACTGTACTGCCTACGAAGTCGTCCGATCCCGGACAGTCAATAATATTAAGTTTTTTGTTATTCCATTCTACATGGAGAACGGTGGAGAAAACGGAGTAACCATACTCTTGTTCAACAGGGAAATAATCGCTAACAGTATTCTTTGCGGCAACAGATCCGCGACGTTTTATAACACCACTCTCGAAAAGCATCGCTTCCACGAGAGTGGTTTTCCCAGAGCCAGAACTTCCCAACAAGGCAATGTTCTTGATTTCATTAGTCTGATATACTTTCATAATATATAAGATTTTAGTAATTACTCAGTATGTTTCTCACATACCATTAATTTTGTGATGCGCAAATTAGGGATTAATTGGGGGAAAAGCAACACTTATGACGGTGTTACTAAACAATGTTATGTAACACATCTTTAACATAAACATTTTTTGCTTGCTCATAATTTAATTTCTATACGAACCGCCATTCAATAGTATATATGCATATAATATTTAGACTGCACAAACGGATTGTCCAACACCCGGGTCTCAGGCATACCGACACCCGGGTGTCAGACAACTTATCTATGCAACGCCTCATAAGAATGATTTCAGTCAATAAGATTTTTTGTTATATCTGATAATAATCTTACTTTTACAGCCACTAAACTCAAACGGCACAACTATGCAGGTATCTATCTTCATATTCCTTTTTGTAAAACACGGTGCATCTACTGCGATTTCTACTCGACCACCCGTAGCGAGCTCAAAACCCGTTATGTACGAGCACTTTGCCGGGAGTTAGCCATGCGGAAAGACTACCTGAAAGGAGAAGATATAGAAACCGTTTATTTCGGTGGCGGAACCCCGTCTCAATTGGAAAAAGAAGATTTCGAACAGATATTTGATACGATCCGGACACATTACGGATTAAGCCATTGCCAGGAAATCACATTGGAAGCCAATCCCGACGACCTGACAAGTGAATATCTGAAAATGCTTTCTTCGCTCCCTTTCAATCGTATCAGCATGGGAATACAGACTTTTGACGATCCCACTCTCAAACTATTGAAACGCCGTCACAATGCCCATACAGCTATCGAAGCTGTTCACAGATGTCGGGAAGCCGGTTTTCAAAATATAAGCATCGATCTTATCTACGGATTACCGGGAGAAAACAAGGAACGATGGGAAAACGATCTTCGTCAGGCTATCAGTCTGAACGTGGAACATATTTCCGCTTATCATCTGATTTACGAGGAAGATACACCTATATATAATATGTTAAAACAACATCAGATATCGGAGGTGGACGAAGATTCCAGTTAGATTTTTTCACGTTACTGATAGAGCATCTGCAGAAAGCGGGATTTGAACATTATGAAATTTCGAATTTCTGCCGTCCGGGCAAGTACTCTCGTCACAACAGTTCCTACTGGAAAGGAATACCTTATCTGGGGTGCGGACCGTCGGCACATTCCTTTGACGGGATGACACGGGAATGGAATGTTTCTTCCATCGATACATATATAAAAGGTATAGAGGAAAACAGCCGTGCTTTCGAAATAGAGTATCTGGATCAGACGACCCGCTACAATGAATTTATTATCACTACCATACGTACTGTATGGGGAACACCTATAGAAAAGCTGAAACAGATGTTCGGCAATGAGATGTGGGAGTATTGCCAGAGAATGGCTGCGCCTTATCTGAAAAATGGGAAACTGGAAGAACACGATGGAGCCTTACGCTTGACTCGTGAAGGTATTTTCATCTCCGACAGTATAATGAGTGATTTACTTTGGGTAGATTAACAAAACAAACAGCAAGCCGATGACCGAATCAGAAGTTAGAAAGTTATTGCGGCAAATGAAAGAACTGGATTCGCAAACTGCTTTCCGGGACTTTTACAACATGACTTACGATCGCCTCTTCCGCATAGCCTACTACTATGTGAAGCAGGAAGAATGGTCGCAGGAAATCGTTCTCGACGTATTTCTGAAACTATGGAAACAGCGTAGCAATTTACTTGATGTGAGAAACATTGAAGATTATTGTTTCATTCTCGTCAAGAATGCTTCGCTCAATTATCTGGAAAAAGAATCAAAACACACTTACATTCATCCCGATTCTCTGCCGGAGCCACAGGAACAGAGCTATTCACCGGAAGAATCACTCATCAGTGAAGAATTATTTGCTCTTTACGTAAAGGCACTCGACCGGCTTCCGGAACGTTGTAGGGAAGTATTCATTCGCATCCGCGAAGAAAAACAAAGTTATACACAAGTAGCGGAAGAATTAGGTATCAGCATGAATACAGTGGACGCACAACTTCAGAAAGCAATCACACGACTCAAAGAGATGATTTGCCGGGCAGAAATAGATTAACAATTATTTAGAAAAAGAGCGTAGGGAGTTTCTGTCAACCTCCGGTCTTTATCAACAAATAAATCAATCACTAAAAAAGACAGAAAAATGAAAAAGCTAAATGACGCAAACATTGGAATCCTTGTTCTTCTATCAACTTGCCTGTGCCTGTTCTCATGCAACAATGACAACGACAATTTGCCCAAAGACTATGCAGGGTTCGAACATTCGAAGGAAACAGTAGAATGTGAAGGAAACAAATCAGAGTGTGAATTGGAAATTAAAATTGTGGCGATGGAGAAAGCGAAAGAAGACCGGACGGTAGTACTTGCCGCACCTCCTCCGGTAACAGGGCAAGCAGCAGTCATACAACTGACGGAAAAGAAAGTAATCATCAAAGCGGGTAAGAAGTCGGCTACGACTATCATTAAAATCTATCCCAAACAGATGGTATTGAATAAACAGAATGTCACTTTATCCTGCACTCCCCAATGGAAAGAAGGAGGAATCAGCAAACTGACCATTCTGTTGAAACGAAAATAATGGATCAAGAGTAATACAGAAAAAATATGAAACACACCGATACGGAATTAGAAGAAATACTGAATCAGCTCATTGCTTCCACGCGTTCACCGCGAGGGCGTTTTTCAGCAGCAGCCAGTTACCCGGAACTAGAAAAAAGACTGAAGTCGCATACCCGGCATCTGACTTTGATACGCACCTTCTCGGCAGCAGCGGCAGTAGTTCTACTTTGCCTATCGGTATGGACAGCTTATTTATATATGCAACCTGCTGCAATACAAACGATTTCCACTCTGGCAGAGACACGTTCTGTCCGCCTCCCTGATGGTAGTTCCGTCACGCTCAACCATTATTCTTCGCTTTCTTATCCGGAAAAGTTCCAATCGGACAAACGGGAAGTGGAGCTAAATGGAGAAGCCTATTTTGAAGTAAGCAAGGACCCAAAGCATCCGTTTATCGTGCAGACTGAAACGATTGACGTTCAGGTGCTGGAACCCATTTCAATGTAGATGCATATCATGACAATCCGGATATAAAGACAACGTTATTGTCCGGCTCGGTAGCAGTCAGCAATAAAAGTAAATCTGTTCGTATGGTTTTGAAGCCTAACGAGATTGCTATATATAATAAGGTAGAAGAAAAACTCACCCGCAAGGTTTTAAAGAATGCAGAAGATGAAATTTCCTGGCGACAAGGAGAGTTTATATTCGACGACCTGCCTTTACAAGAGATTGCCCGCGAACTGTCCAACTCATTCGGAGCGACGATCCAGATAGCCGATACAACTTTGCAAAATTACCGGATCACAGCACGATTCCGCGATGGAGAAGATCTGGCAACTATTTTATCTGTATTACATAATGCCGGTTATTTCAACTACTCACAAAACAATAAACAGATTATTATCACTGCTAAACCAGACTAAGATGAATATAATATTCCAAGGTCGCTTCCCTGTCAGAACCATTGTTCTGATAGGGGTGGCACTCCTTATCACCACTCAAATATATGCACAAAATGCGGAGGCCCGGCTTTCGCTGACACTACGAAACGCCACACTAAAAGAATTCGTCAAGCGGATTGAAAACTCAACCGGATATTCTTTTATCTATGGCGAGGAAATTATCATCAAACATAAAATCAATTTGCAGGTAAAGGATAAACCATTGCGTGAAATACTTGACCTCGTATTCAAGAATGAGCAGATCAGTTATCAGTTCACCGGCCGCCATATTCTACTGCAAAAGAAAAAAGAATCAAAAACCGTAGGCCGTAAGTTCACTATCAGCGGATATGTCACGGATGGAACGTCTTCCGAGACGTTGATTGGAACCAATATCATTGAGAGTCATCAGAATCAAGGAACAACCACCAATCCTTACGGTTTTACAGCATCACTTTGCCCGAAGGAGAAACCGAACTGCGTTTCTCCTATCTGGGTTATGCCACAGAAGCGCATCATTTTACGCTCTCACAAGATACATTGCTGAATATCCGTATGCAGGGAAACACGCAGTTGCAGGAGGTAGTGATCGTTTCCGATAAAACTGAAACGGGCACCGTAGCTACCAGATGGGCTCTATCGAAATTCCGATGACACAGATTAAAAATACGCCGAGCATATTGGGAGAGGCAGATGTCATGAAAGCCATCCAGCTGATGCCTGGCGTACAGGCAGGAGTAGACGGTTCAGCCGGACTGTATATACGCGGCGGCAGTCCGGACCAGAATCTTATTCTACTGGATGGAACTCCTGTATACAACGTAGACCACATGTTCGGATTCTTTTCGGTTTTTACTCCGGAGGCTGTCAAAAAGGTAACGCTATTCAAAAGCTCCTTTCCGGCACGCTTCGGCGGACGTCTTTCTTCCGTCATTGATGTCCGCACCAATGACGGAGACATGCAGAAATACCACGGTACGCTTAGTATCGGATTACTAACCAGCAAAATCAATCTGGAAGGTCCGATTGTGAAAGGAAAAACCTCTTTCAACATTTCCGCCAGACGTTCGTATGTCGATCTCATCGCCAAGCCATTTATGCCGAATGATGAAGAATATGGTTATTACTTTTATGACATCAATGCCAAAATCAATCATAAATTCTCCGACCGGAGCCGTATCTATCTAAGCGTTTACAATGGAAAAGATCATTTTGCCGCCAATTATGATGGAGATACCGACTCCAAGGATGGAAGCACAATGAATTGGGGAAATACCATTGTTTCCGCCAGATGGAACTATATATTCAACAACCGTCTGTTCAGCAACACAACCGTCTCTTACAACAACTATTTATTCGACGTCAACTCATACAACAACAATAAATATGCTAACAGCATGGGAGCTTCGATAATCAACCGATATTCAGCCGATTATCGTTCGGGAATCAATGACTGGAGCTATCAGATCGATTTCGATTATAACCCGTCTCCCGCACACCACATTAAATTTGGTACAGGATATATCTATCATCGGTTCCGTCCGGAGGTCATGACATCCAAAATCTCCGAAAAAACAGGAGACAAAGTAGATCGCGACACCACTTACCACAGCATCGCCAACAGCCGGATTTACGGGCATGAGCTATCGGCTTATCTGGAAGACAACATCAAGGTGAATGACCGTCTGCGTCTGAATCTCGGATTACACTTCTCCTTGTTTCAGGTACAGAAGCAGAGTTATTCTTCTTTGCAGCCACGAGTTTCCGCCCGTTATCAACTAGGGAAAGACGTAACTCTGAAAGCCTCTTATACACAAATGAGCCAATACGTACATCTGTTATCATCCATGCCAATCGCAATGCCTACGGACTTATGGTTCCCGTGACTAAAAAAATCAAACCGATGCGCTCTCACCAATATTCATTAGGCGGATACTATACGGGAATCGAGGGATGGGAATTCTCGGTAGAAGGCTATTATAAAGATATGTATAATGTATTGGAGTATAAGGAAGGAGTCAGCTTCTTCGGTTCTTCTGCCGGTTGGGAAAATAAAGTGGAAATGGGCAAGGGACGTTCGGCAGGTATTGAGTTTATGGCACAGAAGACACATGGAAAAACGACGGGATGGTTGTCCTACACTTTATCCAAAAGTGATCGTCAGTTTGCTAAAGGCGGTATCAACAACGGTGAACGGTTTCCATATAAATATGACCGAAGACACAATATCAACCTGACAATCAACCATAAATTCAGCGAACGTATCGACATCGGTGCTTCCTGGGTGTTCTATACAGGCGGAACAAGTACAATCCCCGAAGAGAAAACCGCTGTCATCCGTCCTAGCGACGGCACAAACAACGGATTTGGAGGAGGATATGGATATGGAGATTATTTTGATTCAGGCATAACTTCACCCACCATCGGAGAAGCTTCGTATGTGGAGCATCGTAATAATTACCGGTTACCAGCCAGTCACCGGTTGAATGTGGGAGTCAATTTCAACAAAAAGACCAAACATGGTATGCGTACCTGGAATATCAGTCTGTATAATGCATATAATGCGATGAATCCTACCTTCGTATATCGCAGCACCAGCAAAAACGATCCCTACAAACCGATTATCAAGAAGTATACTATACTTCCATTAATTCCATCATTCACTTACACTTATAAATTCTAAACCCATTATGAGAACTCGTATATATTATCCATTTATCCTGTTAATAGCATTACTGACAACAGTATCTTGCGAAAACGAACTCCCGTTTAGTGTAAAGGACAATCCCCCCAAACTAGTGATGAACGCACTAATCAATGCAGATAGTCTGACCAATGTTCTTTACCTCAATTTCACGGGAAGAGGATACGCCACTCATGCAGAAAAAGCCACCGTGGAAGTACGTGTTAACGGACAGTTGTCAGAAAGTTTACGTCCGCTCCCACCCCAGGCGGAAGGAGATATGCAATGCCGCTTCAACATTTCCGGCAAGTTCTCTCCCGGAGATGTAGTACGTATCGACGCTCTCACTGACGACGGACAGTATCACGCATGGCTGAAGTTACCGTTCCACAGCGTCCCCACGAAATAACTGATATCGATACGGTCACTGTTCCACTGACACAGTATTATTATACACAGAATTATCTCCGATATAAAATCAACATCAAAGATCGCCCCAACGAAAATAATTTCTATCGACTTATCATGGATAAGCAAATGACAGTGAAAGACTATAATAATGAAATAGGCGAATATGTCACTCAAACCACACACCGTTATCATTTTATATCTCGCGAAGATGTTGTGTTGACGGACGGACAGCCTACCAACAGCGATGACGAAGATAATGGCATGTTCGACACTGTAAAGAATATATATGGGGTGTTTGACGACTCACGATTCAAAAATACATCTTATACCATGACAGTTTACAACCAGACAAATGTTGAGGGGCTTTCCAAATATGGAACGAATGTAAAGATGGATATTATTGTGCGTCTGTTAAGCATTACAGAAACCGAATATTACTATCTGAAAGCACTCAACCTGGCAGATTCCGACGCTTATGATGAGACAATAAACGAACCAATCAAATATCCCGGCAATGTGCACGGAGGGGTCGGGATTGTCGGGATCAGTACGGAGACAAGCAAAATCATTCATATAGAAAAGCCATGGATATGAAAACTCATCACCTACTATTTATACTCATCGCATTACCGCTGTTCTGTTCCTGCCGAAGCAGCCGGAGTATGTTAAGGGAGATACAAGCCTTAAAATCCAGCTTGTATTACGAGCTCACTTCTCCTATCTATCAGGAGAAAGCAGATCAAACCGTATATCTGGACTTCATCGACTACTCCAACATGGATTATTACACCAGCGTGAAACGAAAAAAGTCTGCATATATTCCGCTACTGCTATATAACTATGAGGGTGAGCTTTTCCATCTTCGGTTAGGAGAGTCTTCTCTCACCCAACTCTATCGGGAATTTCTGACGGAGGCACTGCTTACCGAATGTAACAGTAGCACCTGCTGTCATCTGATAGATAATCAGAAAGGAAAAATGATTCCCGATTCCGCCTATCGGCTGGAAGTAAAAATCAGAAAGAATGAGACGTGTGCAGAATCAAACTCAACCAGTCAAGTATCCCTTGGTTTGAGGGAGAAATGTTGGAGGTTGTCAATAACAAAATTCGCCCGGCAGCTTCCAGTCTTGCCATTTCTATCCGCCTCACTCAAAAGGAAGATTGCCTGCTTGATAAAACTTACTCTACAGAATATCAGCAAACTACCAAAGCGCAAAGATTCGAAGATTCACCGTCCGCCAATGCCGCTTGCCTGGATGATATGACCGAATGTTTGTCAATGGCTACGAAAGAAATCGTGGAGGAGATTAGTCGGGATATACATTTAATACTATCTTTGCAGCCAAAAAGCAGACACTAACTATGTTTATCATTATTGGAATTATGCTGACAGGCATGCTTCTTGGCTACTTGTTGCGCAGTAAAAGACTATCATGGATACACAGGATAATTACTCTTCTTATATGGATTCTCCTCTTTCTTCTCGGAATAGATGTAGGAGGTAACGAATCTATTATCAAAGGTTTGCATACTCTCGGACTGGAAGCTATTATCATCACGGTAGCTGCCGTTGCAGGAAGTACGTTATGCGCCTGGGGATTATGGTACCTATTATATAAATGGAATGGAGGAAAGGAGACAAAAGCATGAAAGGTAGTTTGATTATCGTCTCTTTCTTCATTATCGGTACTCTTTGTGGAGTTTATCATCTTATTCCATACGACTTCACCGACAGCAAGCTCAGTTACTATGCCCTCTGCGGACTCATGTTCTGCGTAGGCATCAGTATCGGCAACGATCCGAATACTTTGAAGAGTTTTCGCTCCCTGAATCCGCGGCTTGTATTCCTTCCCATCATGACGATCATTGGCACATTAGCAGGTTGCGCCGTAACAGGAGCCTTTATGAGCCAACGAGGTCTTTAGACTGTATGGCAGTCGGAGCCGGATTTGGCTATTATTCACTTTCCAGCATTTTCATTACCGAATACAAAGGTCCCGAATTGGGAACTATTGCGTTACTTTCCAATATCATGCGTGAAATCATCGCTTTGCTGTGTGCGCCATTATTAGTGAAGTATTTCGGAAAGCTAGCCCCTATTTCTGTTGGTGGAGCCACTACAATGGATACCACTCTTCCTATTATTACCCGATATTCGGGAAAAGAATTTGTAATCATTTCCATTTTCCATGGTTTTGTTGTTGATTTCAGTGTTCCTTTCCTAGTCACGTTCCTTTGCTCAATATCATTTTAATAGGAATAAATCCTAAAAAGCAGATTATTTCCACTATCGTTTTCGCACACGTATTACAAATATGTTTCATAAAGAACCGTTTTTGTAATCAAAAAGCATTATCATCTCTTGACTTACATCAAGAAATGAGGCTAAATAGAATCTTTTCCTTTTCTTTATTTTTATGCTATAAAACATATTCTTATATTTGCATAGGTAAAAAGAAAAACTAAGCGCTTAGACTAATTTTCAATAGGTATTAGATTTGTTTTTAGGAATAGTTTTTAGGTATAACAATTAAAAAAGTAGGTATTATGAAACGTTTAGGATTAACATTAGTGGCAGCGCTCTGCCTTGCTGCTACAACATTTGCAGCCGGAAATCAACCTACAACTGCAAAATGGGAAGGTAACATCAATGTTAGTAAATTAGGTAAATATTTGAACTTGAATTCAGTTCAGAGTGAAGAAGTAGCCAATATTTGCGATTATTTCTCCACACAGATGTCAAGAGCCACAACAGCGAAGAAAGATAAAGAAGCAAAATTGCGCAACGCTGTTTATGGTAACTTGAAACTGATGAGAAAGACTCTTAGTGCTGAACAGTACGCCAAGTATGCCGCATTGATGAACATCACTTTACAGAATAAAGGTATTGAACTGAATAAGTAAAATGATTAATATGTAAAAGAGAGAGAGGGTGGAAGCCGGTTGGCTTCCACTTTTTTTTATACTGTTATTTAATAGTCACCATCGTAGCCCCAAACCCATATTCTTGGAAAGAAGCATCCTGATAACGGCAATTATTATATTTCCGTTTCAATTCATCAATGACAGCCTTTCGAAGTACCCCATCTCCCTTGCCGTGAATAAAGACAATCTTCTGTTCACGCTTATTCTTATAAGTTTCCATCACTTCGCGAAACTTATCCATTGATAATTCAGTATTTCAGCATTGCCCATCCCTTGAGTATCATCCAGCAAAGAATCGATATGAAGATCTATTTCAATAATTCCGCTCTTTCCGCCATGAGTAGTATGGTTTGGTTTCACAATAGGTTGTGACTTCGGTTTATCTACAGATTTCTTCTGCAACAAAGCCTCTTGAATCTCCTCCGCCGAAACATATACTTGTTTGGCAGGCATATCATCTTTCACAATGTCATAAATCAAAGCCGGTTCTTCAAAGAAATCAGAATCGCTAAAGGTATGAAGTTTATAGAACTTCACGGTATCGATCCGTATCTCCACACTAACAGCCGGTTTGATAGCCGCAGGCTTACCGTCCTTGAAGGCGATCAACTGAACAGCCACCCGCTCCATATCATTCAGTACATCTTTGGTGAACTCTTCCAACAGCAATTTTGTATTAGGCTCCACCAAACCGTGCGAACGGTTCTTCCATGCTTTTCCTTCTGCACTCAAATAAGTGTAATACAAATAATAATTGCTATCATTTACCAGATAAGTTTCAAAAGGAGTAGTCATCATCGCTTTTGCGTCTTCGGGCACATAAGCCAGAAATACATTCAAAGTATCTCCTCCACGCACCTCCGGCTGACGTTGAATAACAGGCATCTCCGGTTTTACCGGTTTAACAGGTTCTTCCGGTTTCGGCACAGACGAACCGGGTTTACGCCTCATATTATAGTCATCTGTTTCAATCACGACACACTCGCGTATCGGCATCGGAATATCAAACCCATCTGCATCTTCTACCAACACAAAATCCTTTCCCTGGAATCTAGTTACGATTCCACCGCCTACCTCACTAAGAAAGCGTACTTTATCTCCTATTTTCATTATTGTATATCCAATTAAAATTCAAACTCAAAAAAACGAGTAACAAAGATAGAGATTTCTATGAAATTAAATGGAGATTCGGTTCTAAAAACAAACCGTCTGCCTTTATTCCTCTTTTTATTGTAACTTTGCATACGAAATACCAAACAAATGATCTAAAATTCACCATTAACGACGAAAACCGATGAAAGAACTTATTAAAGTCATTGCTTTTGATGCAGACGATACCTTGTGGAGCAATGAACCTTTTTTCCAGGAAATAGAGAAACAATATACAGACCTATTAAAGCCTTATGGCACTTCTGAAGATATTTCAGCCGCTTTATTTCAAACAGAAATGAATAATCTGAAATATCTCGGATATGGAGCCAAAGCTTTCACCATTTCTATGGTAGAGACAGCTTTGCATGTGAGTGGACAAAAGATTTCAGGAACAGACATCCAACATATTATTGAATTAGGCAAATCATTACTGAAAATGCCAATTGAACTATTGCCGGGAGTAAAAGAAACGCTTAAAGTATTGAAAGAGAAAGGAAAATACAAATTAGTAGTTGCCACTAAAGGAGATTTGCTCGATCAGGAGAATAAGCTGGGACGTTCCGGATTAGCCTCTTATTTCGATCACATTGAAGTGATGTCCGATAAAACAGAGAAAGAATATCAACGAATGTTGAATATCTTACAGATTGCTCCTTCCGAATTTGTCATGATTGGCAATTCTCTGAAATCGGACATTCAACCTGTTCTATCGCTGGGAGGATATGGCATACATATTCCTTTTGAAGTGATGTGGAAACATGAAGTAGTAGACACATTCACACATGACCATCTGAAACAGGTGAAAAGATTTGATGAGTTGCTGCTTTGGTTTTAAATAAGTTCTGTTCTTTCTTCAGATAAGCTTCGAATCTGAAGAAAGAAATCAGTAAATAATGCCATCTTATTGGATTACAAATCCAACAGTTTCATCAATTCAGCAGCCCGACACGCTTCTATCGAATTACCGACAGAGAGTTTCTCCAAAATATTCTGCCGGTGTCGATTGACTGTATTCACACTAATATAAAGGGCAGCTGCTATTTCTTTACTAGATAGTCCTTTACGTATACAGCGAAGTATTTCCTTTTCGCGTTCGGATAGGATATTGCGATGTTCTTCCGAAAGAAAGAGGGTTTCGACTTCTCCACGTTCCATATGAGTAATAGTGGGACATATCCCCTGCTCCGTTCGTTGATCTGCAGACAAGGTATAAAGACAAAAAATACAACCATACACTTCCGGAAGGAGTATTTTCCATAATCTGCACTAAATTATCAATATACTGATAGACTCCTTTCTCATTCATCATACGTATTCTGCATCTTCCCCGGTACTTCAACCGTTCTTCGGAAGACATCGAAAAGGTCTTCTGAAAAAACTGATACTCCAATAACCGCTTTTCTACCAAGTCTTCAGGATGAATACGCCGATAAATACAATCTTCATCCATAGAATCAATCACACTCAAAGCAGCTTCTTCGGGAGTTAAGCCTAGAAAATGCGCCCAAGGATGAACGGCAATGTAACTTTTCCTATTCGAAAGATCTGAAATAACAGCACATCCACCATTAATCTCCGTCAATGAATGAATAAAGCGTTGATGTTGCTCTACAACTCCATTGTCCAATATTTCATCGGCTATCAGTTGTGTCGCATAAACTTCATCTATTTCCTTTTGTAATACGTCCATCTTATAAAATGGTTATTATTCAGTATTGTTGCACACGGAGGTATGACCTATCTTTGCACCACAAAGATAATCAAATAAGAAATGATCATGAAACATTTAAAAATCAAAATGATGTCAATAGCCTTTATGGCAGTAACAACTTCTTCTATGGCACAAAGTTTGAATAAAATGAACTGGCTGAACGAGCCTCAACAATGGGAAATAAAAGATGGCAAAACCTTAGTGATGGATGTTCCTGCAAAAACAGACTTTTGGAGGATTTCTCATTATGGGTTCACAGTGGACGACGGACCTTTCTATTATGCAACTTATGGTGGAGAATTTGAAGCCAAAGTAAAGATAACCGGCAACTATGTCACCACCTTTGACCAAATGGGATTAATGCTGCGCATCGACCATGAAAACTGGATAAAAGCAGGTGTGGAATACGTTGATGGCAAACAGAATGTAAGTGCTGTAGTTACGCATCGGACTAGCGACTGGAGTGTAGTACAATTGCCGGATGCTCCCCGTTCGATATGGATAAAAGCAGTCCGTCGCCTGGATGCAGTAGAAATATTTTTCTCACGTGATGATAAAGAATATATTATGATGCGCACGTGTTGGTTGCAAGATAATTGTCCTGTCATGGTAGGATTAATGGGAGCTTGTCCGGACGCAAAGGTTTCACTGCTACATTCGAAGAATTTAAAGTGACTCCATTAGCCGATCAACGAAGACTGGAATGGGCAAAAAGGCAAATGAACAAATAAAAATCAGTCTTGATGCTATTTATTTAAATAGAGAGAAAGCTCTATTATAATATAAATGCGGTAGTATATCTTACTTTAAATATTCTATTTTTAATATGATGAGTATAAATAGCATCACACGGATTTCCTCTTCCAGCAGTTCTGTTGTATAAAATAATGCAAGAATATACAGTTCCCGAGGAGTTTTTTACATAAAAACAGTCAAAAGATACACTATAATAAACTTATTGACAATCGTTTCTTTAAAAGGAATAACCAGTTCCTTTTAAAGGAACGATTCATTGATCGGTGAGAAACACTTTATTCCTTTAAAAGGAGCATATAAAACTTTATTTTAAGTGCTATCCCAGAGCTAACCTACACCTGAAACAGCCAACACTCCACATATCAATTTGAGACAAAATAAAGGCAAGTTCTATACATCTATTCTATAAAAGACACAGACTAAAACAAATTATTCCAAAACACAATCGATTTATTTCTTTTCTAAATTCGAAAACAGCAAATCCTTCTCATTTTCAACTCATGCCTAAATATATCCTGCATATATGGAATTATACAACGATAAAATATTACGTTTTTTCATATATTATCGCCAAAACCGTATATACTTATCTTTCTCACGATCCAACGCACCTTCATCAACACAATCATCCAACCGGAACCATGAATGTTCTATCAATGAGCCTCTCTTTTTAACAGACTTATCCCAGTTTCCTATCACTTGTCCTTCATGAAGAACAATCGGATAAAACAGACCATTATTGGTAAATGCTTTCGAGTAATGCTCTTTAGGCAAAACGTCTGTCCGGTCTTTATAACCAAGCAAATATTCATCATAAGAAGGAAGAAGATGCAAACTGCCGGTAACTTTTCCACGAGTCCGGCAATCTTCATGAATATACCATGTCTGTCCATTCCATTCTTCTGCCGTTAATTCCGAATCAATCAAATAAATAGCTTGACGTGCATCTGTAATAGGCAGCCCCGACCACCAGACAAAATCTTGCAAAACAGCAGGAGCATGACTACGAAAATAGCTTCTAGCCAAACGAGCCAAAGATTCATCTTTGGTCAATTCCGGCATCGGCGGAACACGCTCTTCCAAAAGCGCATACGTACATTTACTTCCTTTATCTTCCCCACTACATACAATCCCCACCTGCTCCGCACGAGCCATAAAGCGGGTCATACGATGATTATCCGCTACAATCCCCGAACGGTTAAAATGCTCGGCAATCTCCTGCCTCGTCAGGCTTTTCTTCCCACAAAGAATTTTCTCCAACAGATTATGACTTTTCGTATAGAGCTCTTCAGAAATTTCCAAGTCATGCCCCTTCGCATAAGACTCATTAGCAGATATAATACGCCCGGCGGAAAGTTTCAACATCCACCGGGATATCTTCTGCTGCTACGAGATGCCATGTCGGACGCATTACATGAGTCCGCAGGATTTCACCATCACGGAGCGCTTTTTCCACAGTTTGAATCGTTGCTGACTTCAAACGCATTCCTACTGCCCATTTCACCATGGAATAATTCTGTGCCTGCATAGCTCCCATCCAGGACACAAGTTCCTTGGGTTGAAAGAAAAGAGGACTTAATAACTGTTGGTTGAGTAAACGTATATTCGGTATTTTCATCATACTTATTTATAAAAGAAAAAACAGTTGTTCTTTGATTAAATGACACGAGTAATGGAATGTAACAAAACAGAAGACAAGAAGTCTCTAATATAAATATGTTCTATCCCTTCATAAGTATTTTCAAACATTTTTTCTCCGGACACTACCACTTTCGGATAATTATCTTTAATCTTCAATAAATTCCCGAATTCTCTTTCAATAGTTTCCTGTTTAGAAAGTTCAAGAGAGACTTGCACATAGAGAATCTCTCCATTCCGTTTACAGACAAAATCTATTTCTTCCGTACCCAATGTCCCGATTTTTACATCATATCCACTATATACCAAATGATTATAAACCAAGTTCTCCAAACGCATCGCTCTGTCCTGTGGCTTGTACCCCGTAATCACATTACGAATCCCCATATTCTCAAAATAATACTTCTCCCCTCTTTCGAATAATTTCTTTCCGGCAATATCATACCTTCCTACCCTATGTACAATAAAAGCATCCGATAATGCCATCGCATACTCACTCACAACATAAGGAGAAATATCCACTTTCTGACTTTTCAGAAAATCACTAATACTCTTGCTGGAAAATAAGTTGCCAATGTTACCTGCCAAGAACGAAACTAGTTGTTCCAAAAAGACCGTATTCCTTATATTCTTTCTCTGAATCACATCTTTTAATATAATGGTAGAGTAAATGCTCCTCAAATACTCCATAACAACAGGTTCTTCCATCGGCAAATGTATCAGATAAGGCAATCCTCCATAATGAATATATTTCTCCAATGACGCATCCGTATTCTCCAGTTCATGGAAATCCAGAAATTCAATATACGACAAACTATAAACCACAAATTCAACATACCGACCTCCCAATTCATTCGCTAAATCACTGGAAAATATCTCTGAATTACTGCCTGTCACATATATATCATTATTATCATCCAATGCCAACGAACGGATAGCCAACCTGAAATCTTGTATTTCCTGTATTTCATCGACAAAAATATAGTTCATTCTATCATCTACCGATTTTGAAAGAATATAATCATTCAGTTCTTTATAAGTCTTTATATCTATGAAATTGACATCTTCCTTATTTATATAGATAATATTCGCATCACTCTCTTCTTCCGTATCAACTCCATGAGTTGATACAAAATAAAGCTTTACCGACACGACGATGACCGACCATCACTTTTACCAATGTTTTCCTCATGAAAGTCTTATGCGGTCAACA
>ENA-OQIG01000592-OQIG01000592.1-human-gut-metagenome-genome-assembly--contig:-NODE-592-length-19937-cov-2.181928_pt1 | contig 19937 bp, 25 predicted proteins | sample MGYA00242576_ERZ504741 | MGnify/ENA primary metagenome ERZ504741 (study PRJEB26092, sample SAMD00036436) | human gut metagenome | host: Homo sapiens | study: EMG produced TPA metagenomics assembly of... | reverse complement strand
CCTTTTTTCCCGCCGTACTTTGCCATTATAACACAAGTATGTCTGAAATGAAAGTCTTTTTTAATTTCTGTTAATAACTTTGTAATATTTCGACGTTTTTCCTGCAAAAACTGGCATGATTTTTCTACTTTCTCCATCCAACAGGGTACTTATTTTTCAAGGTTCCATTGACCAGTTTGCCCCATCCAAGGCCGAATCCATCGACGCAGACCAGCTTCCAGCCCGACGGCGATGCGGTCTCTCCCGGCTCTACGGAAATTGTCTCACCGTGGAGATATTTTTCGGTACGCTCGTCATCTGCCTTTAAATTCATGTAATCTTTGAACTTGTCCGCGGAGAGTGTCACGGCAAACGGCTGTGACGGCTCGAAACGGTCTTTTTTCAGTTCACCGAGATACAGACCGTTCCGCAGGAAATGAAGATTCCGCACGCCATCCGGCAGGGACGGGGAATGGTATACTTTTCCGGCGCGGACTTCCAGTTCCTCAACCGGGATCGGTGCTGTCATCCGGGACAGGAAATCGGAAAGGATCTGTTTTTCTGCTTTCGACGGACCCGGTGCTTCCGTTCCGCGGTCTTTTTTCCGGTTTTTCTGTTTTTTGTTTTTCTTTTCGATCGGTTTTTCTTCTGTCTCATAAGGAATGGCTTCGCCTTTTTTGCGGAACAGGGCAAGGTAATGGCCCTCGCCGTTCATTTTATGCGGCCAGATGCGCACGGTCTTTTCGATCTCCGGATCGCCGTTTCCCCAGACTGGATTGCCTTTTGAAAAACCTTCGTAGCCTTCCATCTCGATCAGTTCCATTTCCGGGAAGTTTTCCAGAAGGAAAGAAACGGTTCCCTCGTCCTCCTGCGGGGCGAAGGTACATGTCGAATACATCATGAGGCCGCCCGGACGCAGCATTTTGACAGCATTCGAGGTGATCTCGCGCTGCAGATCCGCAAAGAAATCCGGCCGCTCCGGGGTCCAGGTGCCGATGACTGCCTCGTCTTTCCGGAACATGCCCTCGCCGGAGCACGGTGTATCCACGAGGATTTTATCGAAGAAGCCCGGGAATACGTCTGCAAGGCCTGCCGGTGTCTCATTGGTGACAAGCACGTTTTCGCTTCCGAACAGCTCCAGATTGCGCAGCAGTGCTTTGGCGCGGGCGTTGCTGATGTCATTGGCGACGAGAAGGCCGGTTCCTTTCAGGCGCGCATTCAGCTCGGTTGCCTTGCCGCCCGGTGCGGCGCAGAGATCGAGCACACGCTCACCCGGTTCGATCGGGAGGCGGGACGCCGGGGTCATGGCGCTTGGCTCCTGCAGATAGAAGACGCCTGCCGCATACAGCGGAGACTGGCCCATGCGCATGCCGTCCGGCACGAAATAGCCGTTTGGAATCCACGGAATTTTCTTCCACGTTCCCGGAACAAGCGGCGGGAAATCTTCGGTCCGGCATTTTTTTGTATTCACACGCAGCCCGGCTGTGCGGGGTGCGTCGTAGGAAGTTAAAAATGCATCAAATTCATCGCCCAGCATGTCCTGCATGCGGGTCAGAAATTCCTGTGGTAACTGCGCCATGTATTGTCTCTCCTTTTTATTTTGCTTTGTTGTGCATCGGTCCCTTTTCGTGAACTGGCGATGTTTTTTCTGTCTTTGTTTCTTTTGTTTTGCATCTATTTCATAATTTCTCACAGAAAAAGAGACAGCTTTTTCGATTTTTCAATCTTTTTGCTGTCTCTTTTTTGCATAGCGGAGAAGAAGGGATTTGAACCCTTGCGCCGTTTCCGACCTACTGGTGTTCGAAGCCAGACCCTTCAGCCTCTTGGGTACTTCTCCGTATTTTGTCAAATACATCATATATTATAGTGCTTTTTTCGGGATTCGTCAATGATTTTTCGATGGTTTCCGATAGAAATACGGGGATTGTATTTTTTACGGAAATATTCGAAAGTGCAACTTACTCAAACAAATAATCTTCCTCAGGCAGCATCCCATCCCGATGCTGCCTCTCCTTTTATTCTTTCCCTTCTTCCGCCCTCTTCCTCTCTTCTTTTTTCTTCTTTTTCACCACCCGCAGTCTCCTGAAAAACGCACTCAGCATCTCCGAGCACTCTTCTTTCAGCACGCCGCGCTCGACCTTCACCTGATGGTTAAACTCGTGCATTTCCAGCATATTTAAGATCGATCCCGCGCAGCCCGCCTTCGGGTTCATGCTGCCGATGACGACTTCGCTGACTCTCGCCTGTACGATCGCACCGGCGCACATCTGGCACGGTTCCAGGGTGACATACAACGTACAGCCCTCCAGCCGCCAGTCGCCGAGCTTTTTGCTGGCTTTCCGGATCGCATTCAGTTCCGCGTGGGACAGCGTGTTTTTATCCGTATTTCTGCGGTTATACCCCCGCGCAATCACCTTTCCCTCGTACACAATCACACAGCCGATCGGCACTTCCATCAGCTTTTCCGCTTTCTTCGCCTGCGTAATCGCCTGGCGCATGAAGCGTTCCCGTTCTTTCCGGTGCGTTTTTTCCTCCGGCGTTTCCAGCTTTGTTTCTTCTTCCATTGTGCACTTCCTTTCTTCTCTGCGTATATTTTCTGTCCTTCCCGCATATCGTGAACTGTAGCGCAGTATCTTTTTCTACTCTTTTTACTTCTATGCAGGAGGTTTTTATGTCTGATTACCGGCGTTTCATTGCCTATCTATACGAATACCCGAACAACCGCAAGGGCGGATGCTGCGGCTTTGTCCGCGTGGAGTCGCAGAACGGCTTCTGCCGCATGGACTTCCAGATCAAATCGCCGTCTCTTCCGCCGGAGACCTCGGTCACGGTCTACGGATTTATCCGCCGGTCAGGGCGGATGTACGGCATTCCGCTCGGAAATCTCCTTGCGGGGCGCTCTTCTACGAGCGGAAAACTCTTCACGCACTCCGATGCCATTGGGCAGACGGATGTCACGCTCGACGAGCTTGGCGGTCTGATCCTGCTCTGCCGCCAGACCGGCGTCATCGCCACCCAGTGGGACGATCTTCCGATTCAGCCGGAGTTTTTCGCTCCCACGCTCCCGCAGGAGCCCAAAACCTCCGAAGACAATGGTACCAGACCGACCGAAGAGAAAACTGCCGAAACACCCGAACCTCTGGATCCCGCCGTACCTGCGCAGTCCCTGCCATCATCAGACGCTTCCAAAGCACAGTTCGATGAACTTTCCACAGAATTCAGCAGCAATTCCGAACCTTATCCACAAAATTCCAGCCCGGAATCCACCGTCTCCACAGAATCCACATCAACTGACACGGTAAACACCGTTCCTGCAGACAGGATCACGCAATCATCCGCCAACACACTCCATCCCGCATCCGCGGAATCTGTGAAAACCGCAGAAAGCTATCCCTCTGCCAACCCGGAACCGCCGCAGCCCATCCCGGATTCTGCCGCCCAGCCGCTACATATGACTTCCGCCGATTTTCCCGCCGCAGCAGCCGTGCCGCCGTCCCGGGCTGCTCTCTATCTCCAGCTTCAGGACCAGTTCCCGGAGTTCCATCCGTTTCCCAGATGATGATCTGACCGACTGCCTGCGCCTCTCACTCGACGATCTTCCACAGCTCCGCGCCGCCGGTCTTTCGGTGGATGCGAACCGCTTCGTCCTCCATGGCTCCTCGTCCTATCGCCATCTGCTCCTCGCCCGGAACCGCGACCAGCAGGAACTCTGGTATTTCGGCGTCCCCGGCGTCTACACGCCGAATGAGCAGTTCATGGCAAGCCTCTTCGGCTTTTTCCACTTCAAGCAGGCGATGCGCCCCTCCGAGCTCGCGCCCGATGCCCGCTTCGGCTACTGGTACCGCACGCTTTAAAGCGTTTTTTAATCCACGCCGCGGATCTCCACCGTCTCAATCTTTCCGCGCAGGATCTCGCAGAACTGTTCGAGCTGTTCCCTCGCATACCCCGAGAACCTCGGATCAATCACATAATCCGATTCCCGATAATTCTGCAGGAAGTACCGTTTTGCCCCGGAAAGCCACTTTCCGATCGCTTCGATCTCTTCCCTTCCATGCAGCTCTTTGCAGAGCGTTGTCCGGAACTCATAGTCCACCATGCCGCTCTTTAAAAACTCGACCGACTCATTGATCCGCATCACATCGATCTTTTTCACGCCCGCCGTCTCGCCGTACCGGGACGCGCGTTTTTGATGTCCATGGCGACGTAGTGATTTTCTTCTCTTCCACCAGCTTTTTCAAAATCTCCGGCCGGTATCCATTCGTATCGAGCTTCACAAGATATCCCAGTTCCTTAATTTTCGTCACGAACCGCTCCAGATCCGGATCCAGCGTCGGCTCACCGCCCGTCACGCAGACGCCGTCCAGCACGCCGCGCCGCTTTTCAAGCACTGCAAAAATCTCCTCCTCCGGAATCACCGGCTCCCATTCGGGATGCTGCACGAGATTTCCGTTCTGGCAGAACGGGCAGCGGAAATTACATCCGCCCGAAAACAGTGTGCACGCCACCTTGCCCGGGTAATCCAGCAGCGTCAGCTTTTGAAATCCATGTATGACCATATGCTATCCTCTCCGACCGCAGGACTTCGAACTTTCGTCCGCCCTGCAACAGAAAAAGCGGAACCATAATGTCCGCTTTTTCCATTCATCTTCTATTGGTAATTATTTGCCGTAACGCTCTGCCTGGGAACGGATCAGGTCCAGATCATCAAAATAGTTGATTTTCATGCTGCTTTGACATCCGCCAGTGTCTGAGCGGCAACTTTTTCTGCCTCTTCGCTGCCTTTTTTCAGCATCTCATAGATCGCCGGAATGTCTTTTTCCAGCTCTTTTCTGCGATTGCGGATCGGCTCTAAGGTCTCCTGCAGTACATTGTTCAGGAACTTCTTCACTTTGACATCGCCAAGGCCGCCTCTCTGGTAATGTGCTTTCAGCTCGTCGAGATTTGCGTAATCCGGCAGATAGCGCTCGAAGTGCTCCGGCTGGCAGAATGCATCGAGATAGGTAAATACGGTATTTCCCTCGATCTTGCCGGATCGGTGATCTTGATGTGATCCGGGTCGGTGTACATGCTCATGACTTTTTTCTTGATCTCATCCGGCTCCTCGGACAGGTAAATGCAGTTTCCGAGCGATTTACTCATCTTCGCTTTTCCATCGATACCCGGCAGACGTCTGCAGGAATCATTCTCCGGCAGCATAATCTTCGCTGCACAAGTGCTTCGCCATAAACTGTATTGAATTTGTGGACGATCTCCTGTGTCTGCTCGATCATCGGCATCTGATCTTCTCCAACCGGAACGGTCGTTGCCTTGAATGCAGTGATATCGGCTGCCTGGCTGATCGGGTAGGTGAAGAATCCAACCGGGATCTCGCCTCAAAGTTTCTCATCTGGATCTCCGATTTTACGGTTGGGTTTCTCTGCAGTCTGGAAACCGTAACGAGATTCATATAATAGAAAGAAAGCTCGCACAGTTCCGGAATCTGAGACTGAATAAAGATGGTGCTCTTTTCCGGATCAAGTCCGCAGGAAAGGTAATCCAGTGCTACCTCCAGAATGTTCTGGCGCACCTTCTCCGGGTTGTCCGCATTGTCGGTCAGCGCCTGTGCGTCTGCAATCATGATGTAAATTTTATCGAATTCACCGGAGTTCTGCAGCTCTACGCGGCGGCGCAGTGAACCAACGTAATGTCCTACATGCAGCTTGCCGGTCGGTCGGTCACCGGTCAGTATAATTTTTCCCATTTTTCTTCCTGCCTTCCTGATACGTAATCTTCGCAGTCCGCTTCTGTATGAAAAATTCATGAAAATTCTCATAACTGCGGACCTTCTACATACCCTCTATAATACCGTCTTTTTACAAACACTGTCAATGGTCTTTTCCGGTAAAATTCCTCAAAATATCTATTATGAGACAAATCGTTCAACAGCCACGTACAGCCTTCCCTTTTTCGTCTGATTCTGCACGCCAACATAGCGGAATTTTCCCATATGGCGCACGGTCACGAGATCGTCCTCTTTTAATGACGCGCTCGGCGACGTCACCAGTTTTCCATTAATAAACACCTGGCCGCCCTCGATCAGCGGCACCATTTTGCTCCGCGAACTGCTGAACGCCAGCGACAGCACCGCATCGAGCCGCACGGAAGCGACGGAGCCTTCTTTCCGCTCGGTTTTCGGCTCCGTCAGCTCCTCCGGCAGTCCCGCCTCGACTTCACAGTACACGCTCGTATGGCGCACTTTTTTCAGCTCCGCACAGATGTAGTCCGCCATATCCGCCATACAGATCAGATACGCCTGGTTTCCATCGATCAGAATGTCTCCCAGCTTATACCGCTCCACGCCGAGATTCATCAGTGATCCTAAGAAATCACGGTGTGACAGCGCATCCGCAAATTTTTCATTCAGCGGGCTGATGCGCACGACTGCTATCGGAAGCATCGACGCATCACCGTCCTCTGCATAGGATGGCAGAAACAGCGCCGCTTTCCGCTCTGCCGCCTCGTATCCGCCGGACAGCACGTAACGCACGCCCGGGATTTTATTTACCGTACGGTAGAACAGATCCTGCTCCGCCAGCGTCAGAAACTCCGTGTGTGACGGAACATCCCTGTGATAACACTGCTCTGCCAGATCCTGAATCCGTCCTACCAGCACTTCTTCCTCATTCATGGTAATCCCCCTTTGATACACCGCGGGCTGCCCCTGTTTTCTTTCGGGCAGCCCACGTATCACACTTTATTTATCCAGCAGCATCGACAGCCCGATCCGCTTCTTCGCCAGATCAAGGCTGATGACCTTCACTTCCACGATATCGCCGACGCTCACAGCCTCCAGCGGATGCTTGATGAAGCGTTTCGTCATCTGGGAAATGTGGACGAGTCCGTCCTGATGCACGCCGATATCGACGAATGCACCGAAGTCAATGACGTTGCGCACGGTTCCCTTTAAGATCATGCCGACCTTCAGGTCCTTCATATCGAGCACGTCGGTGCGCAGGATCGGGCGCGGCATCTCGTCACGCGGGTCACGGCCAGGCTTCTGCAGCTCTTTGATGATATCGCGCAGCGTAATCTCGCCGACACCGATCTCCTCTGCCATCTTTTTGTAATCTTTGATGAAGAACGCCGTCGGTCCCTCGCTGATCTGCTCTGTCTTCATATTTAACTTTGCAAACAGCTTCTCGACTGCCTCGTAGCTCTCCGGATGAACGCTTGTGCCGTCCAGCGGATTTTTGCCGCCGGTGATGCGCATAAAGCCCGCGCACTGCTCAAACGCCTTCGGTCCGAGTTTTGCCACTTTCAGGAGCTCTTTTCTGCTCTCGAAACGGCCGTTCTCCTCGCGGTATGCCACGATGTTTTTTGCTATCACCTTGCTGACACCGGAAATGTATTCCAGCAGCGACGCAGATGCCGTGTTCAGATCCACACCGACTTTATTCACGCAGTCCTCAACGACACCGCCGAGCGCCTCGCCGAGCTTCTTCTGGTTCATATCGTGCTGATACTGGCCGACGCCGATCGATTTCGGATCGATTTTGACAAGCTCTGCCAGCGGATCCTGCACACGGCGTGCGATGGAAGCGGCGCTTCGCTGTCCGACATCAAAGTTCGGGAATTCCTCGGTTGCCAGCTTGCTTGCAGAGTAAACGGATGCTCCTGCCTCGTTTGTGATCACATACGCAACCTTCTCCGGAATCTCTTTTAAGATCTCGACGATGATCTGCTCGGACTCACGGCTTGCAGTTCCGTTTCCGACAGAAATCAGGGTGACGCCGTATTTGTGGATCAGATCTTTTACGGTCGCTTTTGCTGTTGCAATCTTCTTCTCGTTCGTCGGCGCGGTCGGATAAACCACGGTGGTATCGAGCACTTTTCCAGTCGCATCGACAACGGCCAGCTTGCATCCCGTACGAAACGCCGGTCCCATCCAAGGACAACCTGGCCTGCAATCGGCGGCTGCATCAGAAGCTGCTCAAGGTTCTTTCCAAAGACCTTGATCGCACCATCCTCTGCCTTTTCGGTGAGCTGATTTCTGACCTCACGCTCGATGGCCGGAGCGATCAGACGGTTGTAGCATCCTCGATGGTCGCCTGCAGAACCGGCTTTGTCTGCGGATTCTCTTTGGTGATGATTTTTTTCTCGAGATAACGCAGGATTTCTTCCGTCGGCGCCTCAATTTTGACGTTCAGGAATTTTTCTTTCTCACCGCGGTTCAGTGCCAGCACACGGTGTCCGGCAATTTTCGATACCGGCTCGGAAAACTCATAGTAATTCTCGTAAACGGACTCTGCTTTCTCATCCTTTGCTGTCGAGACGATCAGGCCCTTCGCCTCGGTTCTGCGGCGGATCTCCATACGGTAATCGGCCTCATCGGAAATGCTCTCGGCGATGATGTCGCAGGCACCAGCAATGGCGTCTTTTGCCGTTTTGACTTCCTTTTCTTCTGAAACAAAAGCCTCTGCCTCTTTTTCGAGCGGCTCTTTTGTCATCTGCAGAAGAATGATATTCGCCAGCGGTCCAATCCTTTTTCTTTTGCGATCGTCGCACGCGTCCGGCGTTTCGGGCGGTACGGGCGGTATAAATCCTCTACAACCACGAGAGTTGCGGCCTCTTCGATGGATTTTTTCAGTTCTGCGGTCAGCTTGCCCTGCTCCTCGATGCTCGCCAGGACAACGGCCTTGCGGTCATTTAAACTGCGCAGGTACATCAGACGGTCGTACAGATTTCGCAGTATCTCATCGTTTAAGGAACCTGTTGCTTCTTTTCGATATCGTGAAATAAAAGGGATCGTGTTTCCCTCGTCAATCAGTTTCACTGCAGCTTCTACCTGCCACGGTTTGACGTTCAGCTCAGCTGCCAATACCTGATTCATATCCATAGGTAAATTCCTCCTGTTGTCTCTTCCAAAACACGCTGTTCCTTCTCTGTTTTTCCCGCATAAAAAGCGGGACCCTTGGCGGAACAGCCACTCTATTACCTTATCAATAGGTCTTGTTTTTGTCAACCTTACATGATAAAATCTTTACTATAGCTTTTTTGACAGACTGCGTGTGAAACCGCGCTTTTTTGCAGAAGAAAGGACATTTTATGACACCAGAAAATTACGATCCAAACACCAATGAGTCCGGAGATTCCTATCAGTCCTCCCATCCGTACGGCGTGCCTGAGGGCCAGCGTCCCGGACCGTATCAGCATTACCAGCAGCAGCCTCCCGTACAGCCGCCGCGCAGGACAGGTTCGCAGGCCCTTGCGGCCGCTTCGATGGTCATGGCGATCTGCTCCTTTTTGTTCATGCTCAACATGGGTTCCCTGTTTTTCGGCTCGCTCGGCGTGATCTTCGCCCTTTTAAGCCGCGGCGCAGGACGCATGAGCGGCACGGCAAAAGCCGGTCTGGCGGGCTGTACCATCGGCATAATTGTCGGTATCTGCATGTATGCTTTCCTGCTTTTCAACATGGTCAGCGGCGGCAGCACCAACCTGCTCGAGCGGTATTACAATCAGTACATGCAGGAATACCAGATGACACCGGATAACGGAACAACCACCGACGGAAATACCATCTAGGTACCAGAAAGGATTTTTCATGAACGGACAAAAACAGAAATTTCAGAACTGAAAAAGCAGGCCCGTGAGGCCATGGCAGGCCGATGCGGCACGCTGGTGGGCGCAACCGCGATCAACCTGTTTCTCACCTTCTCCTGCTCCCTCATCCCGACGCTGATTTTTTCAGGCACAACGCTGTACGATATCATTTTCCTGAATCTGACGCTGTTCCTGTTTTCCCTGCTCCTCAGCCTCTTTCAGGCGGGCTACTTAAAGATCTGCCTCTCAACGCTGCGCGGGGAACCGATTTCCGTCGGTGATATGCTCTACGCTTTCTATCACCACCCGGACCAGTACGTGCTGATGTTCCTTATCATCAACGGCATCAGCTCCGTGATCGCCCTGATTTCCAGCATTCCGGGCTTCCAGTATCTTTCCTCCCCGAGTGCGGAACTGACGCTTGGAACAGCACTTTCCATTGATGCCGAGCTTTCTTCGCTCATGAATGTTTATGTTTATAAGCTGATCGGCTCTCTCGTTTCCACGCTGGTGCTGGTTCCGTTTTCCCTTTCCACCTTCGTGATGAACGACGCTCCCGGCATCGGCCCGATCCAGGCGATCCGTCAGAGCTTTGTGCTGATGAAAAAGAATTTCTTCCGCTACATTCTGCTGCTCCTCAGCTTTTTAGGACTTGAGATCCTCGCATCCTGCTCCTGCGCCATCGGCTTCTTATGGGTGATGCCGTATATGCAGATCACGATGGCTGCGTTCTATCAGGAACGGAAAGATATCCTGTATCCGGCATCGGAACCGGTGGGATATGATACGGATTCCTTTGGATCCGGCACAGATCTTTAAAAATAAATCTTAAGATAATTAAAAAGACTTTCACACCCCTTGCTTTACGGCTGTGAAACGTCTTTTTAGTTATGTCTATTTCGAGATCTTAAATTCTCGCGCGGATTCTGCTCTGGATTCCGTCGAGTTTCTCTGCTTTTTCTCTGTACTCCTGCTCTGTGATTTCGCCTGTGATGAATGCAAACTCCTCGGACAGACTTGGAACTGCTACGATTTCTACTTTTTCGAACAGCTCCTCGATCTCACTCTGGCGCTCTGCAGCGTGGCCGGATACGCGGACGAAGAAGCGGCTCTTCACATCATCGATCTGCAGCAGGTTCAGTTTCTCCTCGCTCCAGCTCATCATGATGTTTCTGCCTTTGTTCTTTGCGCAGTCTACAACATCGGCAACAACGGCACTTGCGGTCGGGAGTTTTCCTGCTCCGCTTCCGTAGAACATGGCATCACCCAGTACATTTCCGTGGATGAAGATGGCGTTGAAGACACCGTTTACGCTGTACAGCGGGTTTTTCGCGTCAATCATCACCGGGCTTACCATAGCGTAATACTGATCACCCACCTTGCGGCTTGTTGCGAGCAGTTTGATTGCGGTTCCCATCGAGGTCGCATATTTGATATCCTCTGCGGTGATCTTTGTGATTCCCTCGGTGTAAACCTCTTCGTAATTGACTTCTTTTCCATAAGCAAGAGAAGAAAGAATCGCAATTTTACGGCACGCATCGTAGCCTTCTACATCTGCTTCCGGGTTGCGCTCTGCGTAGCCGAGGCGCTGTGCCTCTTTTAATACATCCGCGAAATCGGAACCGTCGCTTGCCATTTTGCTTAAGATATAGTTCGTGGTACCATTTAAGATACCAGTTACTTCATCGATCTCATCTGCAGTCAGGGAGGAGTTTAACGGACGGATAATCGGGATACCGCCGCCGCAGCTTGCCTCAAACAGATAGTTTGCGCCGTGCTCTTTTGCAATTGCAAGAAGCTCGGTACCGTGTCTTGCCACCAGCTCTTTGTTGGATGTGCAGACGCTCTTTCCAGCCTCCAGCGCACGTTTTGTGAAGGTGTAAGCCGGCTCAACGCCGCCCATGACCTCGACAACAATATCAACCTCCGGATCGTTTGCGATCACTTCGTAATCATGTACCAGCACTTTTTCCACTGGATCTCCCGGGAAATCTCTTAAATCCAGAACGTATTTGATATTAATCTCGTTCTCTGCTCTCTTGTTGATGCTGTCATGGTTCGTGTTGATGACTTCTACCACGCCGGAACCAACGGTGCCATATCCTAATACTGCAATCTGAATCATCTCTTTTGTCCCTCTCTTGCTTTTTCTTTTTCAGGACTCCTGTCCTAAAATTTTAAAATAATGAACTCCCTGTCTGGACTCAATCTCGTTGATCATCTCCGAGGCGTCTCCCCGGTCTTCCGCGATATCCACGCTGATTGTCAGTGACGCCACGCCGTTTAACGGAATCGTCTGATGAATGGTCAGAATGTTTCCGTGAAACTCGGCGATAATCTTCAGCACATCGGAAAGCAGTCCCGGCTCATCGTCCATCTGCAGAATAAACGTAATCGTTTTTCCTTTTGCATTGTCATGAAAAGGAAGAATATCATCTTTGTATTTATAGAAAGAGCTTCTGCTGATTCCCGCTTTTTCCGTTGCCTGCTGCACGGTAAGCTCCTGCATATCCATCAACCGTTTGGCCTCGATGACCTTCAAAAGAACCTCGGGAACCGCTTTTTCTTTGATTACATAGTACTTTGTTTTCTCTTCTCTCATGGCAATCCTCTACCTTTATACTCTTTCCAGGAAATACATTTGTTTTCACAGGAAAGATCGTATCATATTCCGACACAATACGCAAGGAATTTTTTCGAATCGGTTTTCAGAAGCCAATGCTTCCGCCGCCGTGACTGTTTCCGCTCGACGAAGTGTGAACGGTGCTTCCGCCGCCACCTCCGCCGCCAGAAACGCCTCCGCCGTGGTTTCCATCATCCTTCTGGATTTTGTGCATCGATACATGACGGTCGATCAGCGCATCCCTGCGGTCTCTGATGTTTACGCGTTTCAGATCCGCATAGCTCTTTGCACCACGGTTTTTCTTTCGTCTGTAGCTCTTCCAGATTCCAAAATAAACAAGAATTCCTGTCGCAGCCGCTGCGATAACAGAAATAAGAGCTTCCGTGCTGTTGATTTTGCGGTAATGAATAATGGAACCGTCTTCTGTAATCAGATAGTCCGCATCGGAAACGCCTCGGTCGAAGCATTCCTGCGTCATCGTAATCATTTTTGCAAAGGTTCCCGCATAGTCGCCGTCTTTCGCGTAGCCCTGCGCCGCCTGCAGGATATCATCAATTTCCGCATCGGACATGTAATACTGCATAATACCAGATGTCGAAATCACAATCTGGCGCTGTCCCATATCGATGAGGAAGCAGACACCGTTTGGCTCTTTCGGATACTTTTTGTCATAAAAATCATCTGCAATCGCCTGACAGTCCTCGGAACCACTGCTGCGCTCGGTCAGGATGACCATATGGAGCTTTGTATTGCGCTCGAACTCTGTACAGGATCTCTCGAGGTCCTGCTCCTCCTCATCGGAAAGAAGTGATGCATTGTCGTAGACATACTGGGATTCGGCTTTTACAATATTCACAGAAAAAACTCCGCACAGCAGAAGGGCCGCAAAAATTCCGAGCAGATATTGTCCTGCTTTTTTCATTCTTCTCATGCGAAATACCCTCCTATCAGCATCACAATCAGGACCAGAAGAGCACTCACAGCCGACGTCAGAAGGGCTCTCTTCCGCTCATAGGGAAAATCGCCGTTGATCGTTCCGGTCTGGCCGTTCATCGCATAGTAGTAAACCTTCCCGTCCTTTCCCGGATACGTCAGCGTCCAGACGGGAAACAGGACGTAACGCCAGTCTCCTGCTTCGGGGAAAGGTTCATTTTTTCCTGCTCGAGGGAGATATATTCGTTCGCCTCATTCCGCATGGCGCCGCGTGCCATCGTCTCCAGTTCTTTTTTCAGTTCCGGTGCGATCTGCTGCTGTTCGATATCACGCTTTTCCGCCTGAAAGCCGGAAAGGTACCCCATGGAAAACGGCTGCATCTCCTCCAGACGGTATGGCTGTACGCATTCGATCAGATCGCGGTCGGCCTTGTTCAGTGCATTGCGCGACAGACCGTCCACGCGGACCTCGCCCTCCCGGCGGACATCGTAGATGCTGGTCTCTTTGTACTCCACATCACCGGTCTGCCAGACTCTCACCTTCCGGCCGCGTGCCATGTAATCCGTCTCAAAGTCTCCGCCGTAAATCCAGTACGGGAAATAGACACCCGTCATCTTCTGTACCTGGTTTTTCTCGAAAAAGTCCTTCGGAATAAAGCGTTTCTTCCGCGCAAATGACAAAAATTTCTCGATTGCCTGCTCCTTGCTGATCTTAAACGGCAGCACGAAATCCGGCATATATTCTCCCGAGAGCCGGCCGGAAAGCACCACCGGGTTGTGGCAGTAGAAACAGTATGTCGCTGCCGTCGTCGCATCGGTCACAATCTCGGCGCCGCAGTTCGGACAGGTGTAGACAACTGCTTCGCCCTGCTCTGTTTCCCCTTTTGTTTCCTCCGTACTGCTTTCCTTCTGTGCATCGGATGCTTCCTGTGCACCGGCAGCATCGTCCTCCCCGTTCAGCGCTTCCGCTGCTTTCGGGTTCGCCTTTTCGGCTTCTTCCTGTGTAAACGAGGACAGGCAGTACTCGCATTTATACTTTCCGCTTGCCGGATCGAAGGTCAGATCGCCTCCGCAGTTCGGGCATTTGTATGTAATAACCTCCATATTCTATCCCTCCTTCCCCGGAGCCGCTGTTGTATTGGATGGTTATCTGTTTTCTTTTACTGTCTTGGTTTTCCGCAGTTCGAGCAGAACTTGCCGGTATTCTCGGTCCCGCATGCGCAGACCCATTTTCCTGCCGCTTCCGGTTTCGGGCTGCCGCAGTTCGAACAAAACTTCCCGCTGTTCTCCGTTCCACACTTGCCGCAGATCCATACCATCGGCTTTGCACTGCCGCAGTTTGGGCAGAAATTGCCGGTGTTTTCCGTTCCGCATGCGCATTTCCATACGCCCTTTGCAGCTTCCTGCTGCGCCTTTGCTGCCGCCTGCTGCTGCATCTGCTGCTGATTCGAAGCGGATGCCGATGCAAACGAAGATCCGAATGCATTCATGCCCATCTGTACGCCCATAAAACCGTTCATGCACCGTTCGGGTTCGCTGCTGCTTTCTCCATGCTGCGCGCCATCGCTCCCTGTACATAGCCCTCGCGGATCGACGGATCGGACATCATCGCGCCTTCATTCCGCATCTGAATCAGCTTCTGGGAGGATTCGTCGTAGGAAAGGCTTGCAATTGCCACGGACTGGATCTCCATACCGCGCATCGCTCTCCAGCTCTCATCCATCGCATCCGCATGTAGCGGGACAGCTCCGCGCTCTTAGATGCTGCAAACGAAATGCGGATACCGTCAGCCGCCATCTGATTGATGGAAGACTGCAGTCCCTCTAAAAATTCGTTCATGTACTGCTCGTTGATATCCTCAATCTCCACGCGGGATGCATTTCTCGGCACGGCCTCTGCGTAGAAGCGGAGCGGATCCACGATGCGGATGGAATAGGAACCATGCGCCCGCAGGAACAGTTCGGCATTGTAGAACTGGTCGAAATAGTTGACCGGATTTCTCGTTCCGAATTTGATTCCCTTGATTTCCTGCAGATTGATATAGTACACCTTCTGCTCGTGCGGAGTCTGGCCGCCGAATTTCAGGCGCTCAAACGTATCCTGTACCGCCGCATCCAGCGAACCGCTAAACAGGGACGGAGAGGATGACTGGTCTACCGTAAAGTAGCCTGGCTCTGCGGTGTAATCAACGATCTTTCCGCCGTCGACCAGCATCATAAACTGATTATCGTAAACATGAATCACGGAACCATTGGAAATCGTCTGGCTTCCTTTTCTGTTCTGTCCTTTTCTAACCAGGATTCCTTCTGTAAATACGGTATGTTCCCCCATCTCATACGGCTCTACCGTCTCCAGCCACTGATCGGCGAGACTGCCGTGCACTGCATTGACTGCTGCTCTGATAATACCCATATGCTTTTACCTCCTGTAAACATGAAAGGAGCATTTTCCGTCCTCTGCTGGTGAAAATGCTCCTCTTTTTTACTTGTCACTGTGCCTGCCCACAGCCGAATGATTACTCTTCTTCTTTTGCTCCGGTTCCAAGGGCAATCCACTTCAGATATGCATTGATAAACAGATCAATTCCGCCGTCCATCACTGCATCGACGTTTCCGGTCTCTGCGTTTGTCCGGTGGTCCTTGACCATGGTATACGGCTGCATGACATAAGAACGGATCTGGTTGCCCCAGCCGATCTCAGTTACTTCGCCGCGGATGTCGCTCAGCTTGTCTGCCTGCTCCTGAAGTTTCAGCATATACAGCTTTGCTTTCAGCATCTGCATTGCCTTGTCCTTGTTCTGGAACTGGGAACGCTCGTTCTGGCAGGTAACCACGATGCCGGTCGGCATATGCGTGATTCGAATCGCCGAAGATGTCTTGTTGATGTGCTGTCCGCCGGCACCGCTGGAACGGTACGTATCGATACGAATATCCTCATCACGAACCTCAACATCGATCTCTTTGTCGATATCCGGCATAACATCGCACGATACGAACGATGTCTGGCGTTTTCCTGCCGCGTTGAACGGAGAAATACGGACGAGACGGTGAACGCCTTTTTCGGATTTCAGATAACCGTAAGCGTTTTCGCCGTTGACCTGGAATGTCACGGACTTCACACCGGCCTCATCACCGTCCAGAAAGTCGAGTTCCTCGATCGTAAAGCCTTTGCGTTCTGCCATCTGGTGTACATACGGTACAGCATGCCGCACCAGTCGCACGCCTCGGTTCCGCCTGCACCTGCGTTCAGTTTGATGATCGCATTGTCCTTGTCAAATTCGCCGGACAGCAGGGTTTTGATGCGGATGGCATCGAAGGATGCCTTGAACTCTTCCATCATTTCCGCGATTTCCGGAACAACGGAATCGTCATCCTCCTCCTGTCCCATCTCAATCAGAGTTTCCATATCTTCTTTGGCGGATACCAGTTTCTGATACGTATCTCTGTCCTCTTTCATGCTGCTCAGCTGTTTCATCTGCTCCTGCGCTTCTTCGGGATTGTCCCAGAAATTGGGTTCCTCCATTTTACGCTCTAATTCTTCGATCCTCTGCTCTTTGTTAGCGAGGTCAAAGTGAATCCCTCACTTCCACTATGGTTTATCGTATGTGCCAAGTTCCATTTTGAACTGGTCTAATTCAACTACCACAAGCTTCACCTGCTTTCTGTTTTATATTTTGTATGACACGCAGCTTCTGGTAGGGAAGCTGCGTGCTTTGTCAAACGGATCGTGCTCATCCGTCTCACTGCTGTTCTGCTTTTATCAAACCGGTTTTCTTCCGCAGCACTGTTTGTACTTCTTGCCGCTTCCGCACGGGCATGGATCGTTTGGATAGATCTTACGCTCTGCGCGCTGTACCGGTTTTCTCGGGCCGGACTCGTCTTTGTTGGTTCCGGTCACTTTGGCTACCTGCTCACGTTCTACTTCTGCTCAACACGTACATGGAACAGGAGACGGACGGTATCCTGCTGGATGGACTCGAGCATTTCGTTAAACATGTCGTAAGCTGCCATCTTGTACTCAACCTTCGGGTCTCTCTGGCCGTATGCCTGCAGGCCGATACCCTCGCGGAGCTGATCCATATCATCGATATGATCCATCCACTTCTGGTCGATAACCTTCAGAAGAACGACACGCTCAAGCTCACGAATCTGCTCCTCCTCCGGGAATTCTGCTTCTTTCTCCTCGTAGAGTTTTAACAGCTTCCTCTTTTAACTGCTGTTTCAGCTCGTTTTTGGAAATCTTCTCTACGCGCTCTTTTGTCACTGCCTTCACCGGCATGATGGAGAGCAACATCTCATTTAACTCGGTCAGATCCCACTCGGACTGCTCGGTGTTCTCGCCGATGCAGAGATCCACAGTATTGTCGATGGTGTCGGCAATCATCTTGAAGATGGTGTCTCTCATGCTCTCGCCGTCCAGAACGCGGCGTCTCTCTTTGTAGATGATCTCACGCTGCTCGTTGTTGACCTGGTCATAGTCGAGCAGGTTTTTACGGATTCCGTAGTTGTTGCCCTCGATCTTCTTCTGCGCTTTTTCGATGGCGGAAGAAAGCATCTTGTGCTCGATCTGCTCATTTTCCGGTACGCCGAGGGATTTGAAAATGCCCATCAGTTTTTCGGAACCGAAGAGTCTCATCAGATCGTCTTCCAGGGAAATGTAGAAACGGGACTCACCCGGGTCTCCCTGACGGCCGGAACGACCGCGGAGCTGATTGTCGATACGGCGGGACTCATGACGCTCGGTGCCGATGATCTTTAAGCCGCCGGCAGCTTTTGCCACATCATCCAGCTTGATATCGGTACCACGGCCGGCCATGTTGGTCGCGATGGTAACGGCTCCTGCCTCGCCGGCATGGGCTACGATTTCTGCCTCGAGCTCATGGAACTTCGCATTTAAGACCTGATGCGGAATTCCCTCGCGGCGCAGCATTTTGCTGATCAGCTCGGAAGTCTCGATGGTGATGGTACCAACCAGAACCGGCTGGTTCACGGCATGTGCCTCTTTGACTTCCTCTACGACTGCGTGGAATTTCTCTTTTTTCGTCATGTATACGGCATCGTCCATATCCACACGGATGACCGGGCGGTTGGTCGGGATCTCGATAACGTCCATGCCGTAGATGTCACGGAACTCCTGCTCCTCGGTGAGGGCAGTACCGGTCATGCCGGCTTTTTTCTCGTATTTGTTAAAGAAGTTCTGGAACGTGATGGTTGCCAGAGTCTTGCTCTCTCTTCTTACTTTTACGTGCTCTTTTGCCTCGATTGCCTGATGCAGACCATCGGAATAACGGCGGCCCGGCATGATACGGCCGGTGAACTCATCGACGATCAGAACCTCGTCGTCTTTGACTACATAGTCCTTGTCGCGGTGCATCAGATAATTGGCACGCAGCGCCAGGATCACGTTGTGCTGGATCTCCAGGTTCTCCGGATCGGAGAGGTTCTCAATATGGAAGAAGTTCTCGACTTTCTTCACACCGTCATCGGTCAGGGTAACGAATTTGTCCTTCTCGTTGACGATGAAGTCTCCGGTCTCCTCGATCTCCTCGCCCATGATCGCGGTCATCTTGGTCATCTCGCCGCTTGCCTCGCCGCGCTGCATCTGGTGTGCCAGAATATCTGCGGTCTCGTACAGCTTGGTGGATTTGCTGCTCTGTCCGGAAATAATCAGAGGTGTTCTTGCCTCGTCGATCAGACGGAGTCGACCTCGTCGATGATACAGTAAGCAAGCTCTCTCTGTACGAGCTGCTCTTTGTAGATCACCATGTTGTCACGCAGGTAATCGAAACCAAGTTCGTTGTTGGTGATGTAGGTGATGTCGCATGCATACTGCTGGCGGCGCTCATCGTTCTTCATATCGTTCAGAACGACACCGACGGTCAAACCGAGGAATCTGTGGACTTTGCCATCCACTCAGCATCTCGGTTTGCCAGGTAATCGTTGACGGTAACGATGTGTACACCGCGTCCGGTCAGTGCATTCAGGTAAGCCGGAAGGGTGGAAACGAGGGTTTTTCCTTCACCGGTTTTCATCTCGCGATACGGCCTGATGAAGGATAATACCACCGATCAGCTGTACGCGGTGGTGCTCCATACCGAGGGAACGTTTTGCTGCCTCGCGGACGGTTGCGAATGCTTCCGGGAGAATGGAATCCAGGGATTCGCCTCCGTTGTAGCGGTCTTTATATTCCTTTGTCTTGGCACGCAGCTCTTCATCGGTCAGCGCCTGCATGGTCGGGCGGAGAGCTTCGATTTTGTCTACGATTGGATAGATTCGTTTCAACTCGCGCTCACTGTGCGTACCAAAAAGTTTTTCTGTGAATTTCATAGAATGTTTGCTCCTGCTTTCTCTATTAATTGCCATATTAACATATGGTACTATTCTACCACTTCTGGCACAAGATAACAATGAATTTTTCGTAAACATTTGGTGCCGTTCCCCGGTTTTCCGCTGTTTTTACGGCTTTTCCCGGACTTTCCGGCCCTTTCCGCGAAAAAGTCACCCTGTTTCACAGCTTTTCTAAACTGGAAACAGGGTGACTGTTCATTCTTTATTTACTTTTCAGCACTCCGGCTCGATCAGACCGTAGGTGTTGTTCTTTCTCTTGTAAACGACGTTACTTCGTCGGTCTCTGCATTGCGGAATACGAAGAAGGTGTGTCCAAGAAGTTCCATCTGTACGCAGGCATCTTCCGGATACATTGGTTTCATGCCGAATTTTTTCGTACGGATGATCTGGATGTCTTCGTCCTCCAGATAGTCATGCTCCAGATATTCTTTCTGGAAGTTTCCTGCTTCCTGCTGTTTGTCGGCAATTTTGTTTTTG
>ENA-OQIG01000589-OQIG01000589.1-human-gut-metagenome-genome-assembly--contig:-NODE-589-length-20106-cov-3.063467_pt1 | contig 20106 bp, 30 predicted proteins | sample MGYA00242576_ERZ504741 | MGnify/ENA primary metagenome ERZ504741 (study PRJEB26092, sample SAMD00036436) | human gut metagenome | host: Homo sapiens | study: EMG produced TPA metagenomics assembly of... | reverse complement strand
CGCAATAGTTAACCCAGGCCACTTTCTCGTTCTTAGAAAGATATTCTGCTACTTTCTGAGCGTTACGGCAATGCTGAGGCATACGCAGGTGCAGTGTTTCGAGTCCAAGATTCAGTAAGAAAGAATTTTGCGGGCTTTGGATACTGCCGAGGTCACGCATCAGTTGTGCAGTTGCTTTGGTGATGTAAGCACCTTTGCCGAATGCTTTTGTATAGGTCAGACCATGATAAGATTCGTCCGGTGTACAGAGTCCGGGGAATTTGTCTGCATGGGCATCCAGTCGAAGTTGCCGCTGTCGACGATACAGCCACCTACGCTTGTTGCGTGTCCATCCATGTACTTGGTAGTAGAATGAACGATGATGTCTGCTCCCCATTCGAAAGGACGGCAGTTGATAGGAGTCGGGAATGTATTGTCTACAATCAAAGGTACTCCGTGACTGTGTGCGATACGGGCAAACTTTTCGATATCCAGCACTTCGAGAGAAGGATTGGAGATTGTTTCTCCGAACAGTGCTTTTGTATTAGGCTGGAAAGCTGCCGAGATTTCTTCTTCGCTGGCATCCGGATTAACGAATGTAACGTCGATGCCGAGTTTCTTCATGGTGACACCGAACAAGTTGAATGTTCCTCCGTAGATGGCGGATGAACAAACGAAATGATCTCCTGCCTGGCAGATATTGAAAATGGCATAAAAGTTGGCTGCCTGGCCGCTGGATGTAAGCATAGCAGCTACACCACCTTCAAGGGCGGCAATCTTGGCGGCAACCGCGTCATTAGTCGGGTTTTGCAGGCGGGTATAAAAATAACCACTGTCTTCCAAATCGAAAAGGCGTGCCATTTGTTCGCTGGTATCGTATTTGAAAGTTGTACTTTGATAGATGGGCAGCACACGCGGCTCACCCTTTTTAGGCGTCCATCCGGCCTGTACGCACAGGGTTTCGGGTTTGAATTGTTTTGCCATAATGATATAGGGTTTTAAGTTTTATTGCCAAAAAAAGTTTTAACGGGGCAAAAGTAGGGAAAATAATTGTATTTTTGTCCTGTTTATAAGTGAAATGATACTGATAAGGTAGTAGTCGAATATGAAAAAAAGATTCTATATTCTTTTATTAATTAGTTTTCTTCTTTCGTTGGCTGATGTGCAGGCGCAACAAAAAGCTACTCCGAAAGCAGGTGAGGGGATTTCTACTTTTTTGCTGCGGCACAACCGTGCTCCAAAGAAATATTATGATGATTTTGTGGAACTGAATAAGGCAAAGCTGGGGAAAGGGAATGTGTTGAAGCTGGGGGTAACGTATACTATTCCTCCTGTCAAGAGATCGGCGGCGGCTGATAAAGAGACACCGGCAAGAAAACAATCCTCAAAGGCTTCGAAAATAGGAACCACTCTTCATGAACCTCTTTTCGGTAAGCAACTGGCGAATGTAAAGGTCACTTCCAACCGACTGGCAGGTGCCTGCTTCTATGTAGTCAGCGGGCATGGCGGTCCTGATCCGGGAGCCATCGGACGGGTAGGGAAGCACGAACTTCACGAAGACGAATATGCCTATGACATTGCACTTCGTCTCGCCCGGAATCTGATGCAGGAAGGGGCGGAAGTGCATATCATTATTCAGGATGCCAAAGATGGTATCCGTAATGACGCTTACCTCTCTAACAGCAAGCGTGAGACTTGTATGGCGACCCGATTCCATTGAATCAGGTACAGCGTCTTCAGCAGCGTTGCAATAAAATCAATGCTCTTTATCGGAAAGACCGTCAGAACTATACTTACTGCCGCGCTATCTTCATTCATGTAGACAGCCGCAGCAAAAAAAAGCAGACGGATGTCTTTTTCTATCATTCCAATAAGAAAGCCGAAAGCAAACGGCTGGCAAACAATATGAAAGATACGTTCGAATCCAAATATGGAAAGCATCAGCCGAACCGCGGCTTTTCCGGAACGGTGAGCGGACGCAATTTATATGTACTTTCACACACTACCCCCGCTTCTGTTTTTGTCGAACTGGGGAATATACAGAATACATTTGACCAGCGGAGACTGGTGATGGATTCCAACCGTCAGGCCCTTGCCAAATGGTTGATGGAAGGCTTTCTGAAAGATTTTAAAGGGAGAAAATAAACTTCAATCTCTTTTTTCGTGAACAAAACGAAAATCGGGATGTTATATATGTGCAAATCGCCTGATGACTGCTTGTAGGTATGCGAATATATATGAGTCAGTGAATATGCCTCCCCGGCATAACAGGAAGATTGCATAGTAGTTTTGTCGTGTTTTATTTTGTGTTTGTGTTGTGACGGTGCTGCGATGTGAATCGGGGTACCGTTTTTTTTGTTAAAAAGTCGTCTTAACTTCATTTTTTTCAGAACTCTTGTGAACAAAATCCGAATTGGTGCGTTATTTATTATGCAAATCGCCTGATAAAGCTTCTTATGGGTATGCGAATATAGATAAGTCAAGCAAGGTATGCCTCCCCGGCATTACAGGTAAGATTGCATAGTAGTTTTGTCGTGTTTTATTTTGTGTTTGTGTTGTGACGGTGCTGCGATGTGAATCGAGGTGCCGTTTTTTTTGTCACATATAAAGAAACGGCAGGCTTACAAATAAGAAACGAGCTTACAAATCTCCTAAAGTATATCATAGAATCTCTGCAAGCTCGTTTTATGAGTGGTGCTTTTGCGCACCTTATCTAGTTGTTATAAAGGCATATTACCATGCTTCTTGGGCGGGTTTGTCTGCATCTTGTTTTCCGTCATTTCCAGTGCCTGAATCAGACGTTTGCGAGTCTGTCTCGGATAAATGATTTCGTCAATATATCCCAGCTCGGCAGCCTGATACGGAGTGGCAAACTTTTCTTTGTAGGCTTCCAGTTCCTTGGCCTTTGTTGCTTCGTCAGCTTTGCGGAACAGGATATTGATGGCGCCGTCCGCACCCATCACAGCAATTTCTGCACTTGGGTAAGCGAAGTTCACGTCAGCTCCGGTCTGCTTGGAGTTCATTACGATATAAGCACCACCGTAAGCTTTGCGGGTAATCACTGTCAGTTTGGGAACAGTGGCTTCTGCAAATGCATAAACTATTTTTGCACCGTGACGGATGATACCATTGTTTTCCTGTGTATATCCCGGAAGGAATCCCGGAACATCTTCGAATGTAATCAATGGAATATTGAAGCAATCGCAGAAACGGATAAAACGGCTTGCTTTGTCGCTGGCATCAATATCGAGAACACCGGCAAGATAAGCTGGCTGATTCGCTACGATACCTACCGAACGACCTGCCATACGGGCAAAGCCAATGATAATATTCTTAGCAAAGTTCGGCATCACTTCGAAGAAATAGCCGTTGTCTATAACACGTTCGATAATGTCTTTCATGTCATACGGTACGTTCGGGTCTACCGGAACGATTGTATCCAGAGAAGTATCTTCGCGGTTTGTTTCGTCAGTGCAAGGTTTTTTCTTAGCTTCATCCATATTATTCTGCGGTAAGAAAGAAAGCAGTTCACGGATGCTCATCAGCAATTCTTCTTCGGTATTGCACATAAAGTGAGTCACACCGCTCTTGCTACTATGTGTCATTGCGCCACCCAGCTCTTCTTTACTTACTTCCTCATGAATCACAGCTTTTACTACATCCGGACCAGTCACAAACATGTGACTTTTTTCTTTCACCATAAAGATGAAATCGGTCAGGGCAGGAGAGTAGCAGGCACCTCCGGCGCAAGGACCAGGATTGCCGAAATCTGTGGAATCACACCGCTGGCCATTGTATTCTGATAGAAAATATCAGCATAACCGGAAAGGCTCTCGATCCCTTCCTGGATACGTGCACCGCCCGAATCATTCAAAGCGATAATCGGGGCACCGTTCTTCAATGCAAGTTGTTGTACTTTCACAATCTTTTTAGCATTGGAAGCTGACAGTGAGCCGCCATATACCGTAAAGTCATAAGCGTAAACAAACACCTGGCGACCGTCCACCTTTCCGTAACCGGATACGATACCATCTCCCGGAATTTTGTTCTTATCCATACCGTAGTTCGTACAACGGTGAACCATCAACTTATCCAGTTCAACGAAAGTACCCTTATCGAGTAACATCTCGATACGTTCGCGAGCAGTCATTTTACCGCTTTCATGTTGCTTCTCTATTTTATCAACGCCTCCACCAAGAGAAGCGATGCGGTCACGTTCCTCGAACGTGGCGTATGCTTTATTTATTTCTTCCATAATGCAATCCGTTCTTATTATTATGCAATCGGTTCTAATGTTATTAATGTCTGTTCGCCGGTTATGCTATCACCTTCTTGAACCAGAATTTCTTTAATGCGGCAATCCGAAGTCACTTTGTAGTTGCTCTGCATTTTCATTGCTTCGATAACGATGGCAGTATCTCCCGCTTTCATTTCCTGACCGACTACAACAGGTATTTTCACTACCTTGCCCGGCATCGGAGAAATGATGCAGTCGTTCTGTTCCTCTTCCCCTTTCTTGCGCATCCGTAGATATTTTGCCTGGCTGTCCACAATTTCTACATTGAAACTGCTATAATGCGTATTCACTTTATAGCTTTTCCCGTTATCACGGCGAATCAGCTGTGCATTCGAACTGCGTCCGTCCATCAAGATGTTGCAAGTGCCGTTTTCCGCCATCACTACATCTGCTTCAAACGGTTTTCCATCAATGGTAAGCACCACCTTGTTATCTTCCTTGCTGACCAACTCTACTTCGGCCACACGGTTTCCTATATGAATTTCCATAATTGAATTCTCTTTGTTAAAATTAGATTCTCAACACTCCCTTGTGCAGTCCGAACTCTTTCCATTTGCTGATAGGACGGTTGTCGGTAGCCATACCGCTGTTGTTCTCTTCGAGGTTCATCAAGTAGTCCATATAGGCGGCAATCAAAGCAATATTTTCGGAATGTTCGCTAGTGCGCATGATACGTTGTTGCAGATATTCGCCGTTCTTGGTGATGAATCCTGTATCATAGTGACCTTCCACGAAATCGGGAGTGTCCATGATGGCACGCAGATAGCTGATGTTGTTTTTCACACCGGTCAACTTATATTCGTGGAGTACGCGGCGCATCCGCTCGATAGCGTATTCGCGGTTGGTAGCCATACAATCAGTTTACCGATCATCGGGTCGTAGTAGATTGGAATTTCATATCCCTCGTACACATAACTGTCGATACGTACACCGATACTGTTCGGCTCTGTAATCTGTTTGATGATACCCGGGCTCGGCATGAAATTCATTTCTGTATCTTCGGCACAAATACGACACTCAATAGCGTGTCCGCGTTGCTGGATATTTTCTTGTTTCAGTTGAAGCACCTGTCCGTCGGCAACTTTAATCTGCTCTTTCACCAAATCTACCCCAATCACTTCTTCCGTAATCGGATGCTCCACCTGTAAACGGGTGTTCATCTCAAGGAATAATAGTTGCGGTGTTTGTCAACAAGAAATTCGATAGTACCCGCACCAATGTAGTTTACTGCTTTAGCCGCGGCTACCGCTTTTTCACCCATGTCTTTCCGCAGTTCGGGAGTGACGAAAACCGAAGGAGTCTCTTCTACGATTTTCTGGTTACGGCGTTGCACGGAACATTCGCGTTCGCACAGATGAATGACGTTTCCATGCTTGTCACCAAGAATCTGGAACTCGATATGATGAGGCTCTTCAACGAACTTCTCCAGATAAACCGTGTCATCGCCAAAGGAAGACAACGATTCGCTCTTGGCAGTGGTATAAGCTTCTTTCACTTCTTCGACACTGTGGATGAGGCGCATACCCTTTCCACCACCGCCCATAGAAGCTTTCAGCATCACCGGGTATCCGATCTTATTGCAAAGTTCTATGGCTTCTTCCACACTTTTCAAATTGTCTTGTGTGCCGGGAACAACGGGTACTCCCGCCTCGATCATTTTGATACGGGCAGCAATTTTATCCCCCATGGCTTCCATTGTTTCCGGATTAGGTCCGATAAAGATGATTCCTTCTTCCTGACATCGACGGGCGAAGGTAGCATTCTCGACAAGAAGCCGTAACCCGGATGGATGGCGTCCGCATGAGCTGCTTTCGCCACTTCGATGATTTTTTCTATATTCAGATAACTCTCTTTGGATGCTGCCGGCCCTACGCAATAAGCTTCGTCTGCATAAAGCACATGCTTCGCGGTCCGATCTGCTTCGGAGAAGATAGCGATACTCGTTATCTCCATCTCCCGGCAGGAGCGCATCACCCTTACGGCAATTTCACCGCGATTGGCTACTAAGATTTTTTTTATCATACTTTTTTCAATTAAGTACATACTTATTAATGTCTTCCCATCTAATGGACATACTCCACCCGACGAAAAACAGTATTTTTTTGATTTGGGGCTTAACAAGTGATGCTCTTTCTCCTAACCCACGAGGAGGGGAGCGTCTTACACAAAATGGCAGGTCTTCTGACTGACTCTTGTCTTATTTGCCTTCCCGATTAACATCAGTGGCGTTAAATTAGTTCAATTATAAGACATTGAACAGAGCTTCACAGCAGCGGGACTGTCCGGGACTTACACCCGATTCCCTATTAATCGTCGTCCGTTGGATACGGATTCTGAACCATTTCGGGGGGCAAAGATAAATAAATATTAAATAAGATGTTCCTTTTTTGCACGAAAGTTTCATTTTTGTGCAATGCTTATCTTTAAATAAGGATTCTTTAATTAGTGTATAACCTTGCTACTTTTCTAAACTATATTTCTCCTGATATTGTTAGGTTGATAGTAATTAATTAAAAGGAGATATTCGTATGAAAGAAAAGAAAATAGCTCGTGAAGAAAGAAATCAGGAGAAACTGGCTAACGGTGATTGGGTAATGGCAGAGTTTTATGCAACGTGGTGTCCTCATTGCCAACGTATGAAACCGGTTGTTGAAGAATTTAAGAAACTGATGGAAGGAACATTGGAAGTGGTATTGGTAGACATCGATCAGGAACCTGCCCTTACAGATTTCTATACAGTTGAGTCGACTCCTACCTTTATTCTTTTTAGAAAAGGACAACAGCTCTGGAGACAATCCGGCGAATTACCTTTGGAAAGATTGGAAAGAGCAGTGAAAGGATTCAAATCCTGACGATTATTGCATAGTTTGTTACAATGATATGCGTAGCTGATTCTATGCTGGTATGTCTTTGTCTGGCATACTTCTAATATGCATAAAGAAAAGCAGAAAGTATTCTCCGGTGAGGTACTTCCTGCTTTTCTTTATTTTATTGCTTTCTGTTGAGTCGTAACTCATACAGGCAAGCCTGTACCTCTTCAAGGCTGCCGGTATGTTTTCCTTCATCATCAGACAGTTTGATACATTCTCTCCATTCCTGATTGACATTCATCTTACATTGTGTCAGCTTCATTACGATGTTCGAAGGTTCGAACCCGGTATCGTTGGTGAGATTGGTACCGATCCCGAAAGAGCAGCGGATTTTGTTTTTGCAGTATTCTTGAATATCCAATGCTTTTGTAAAGTCTAGGGCATTGCTGAATACGATGGTTTTGGTTGTCGCGTCGATTCCCAACTCTTTGTAGCGGACAACCAGCTTATCGATAAACTCAAATTCATTGCCGGAATCACACCGCACTCCATCGAAAAGTTTGGCTTGTTTACGGCTAAGGTTGCTAAGGAAGATGCCGGAAGTATATGTATCGGAAAGTGCGATACCTAAATCACCGTCATAAACATTCACCCAGTTTTCGAGTGCCATATAGTTGGCATGTTTATATCCGAACTGTGCTCCATGAAACATAAACCATTCATGTGGATGAGTTCCCATCATTTTCATTCCATATTTCATTGCAAAGTTACAGTTGGAAGTTCCGGTGCAATATTGCGCTGTTTCGTTCAGCTTCTTGATAACCGTTTCCTGCACATCAATGGAGAATCTTCTCCGTGTGCCGAACTCTGAAAAGCGAAGCTGATGTTGATTCGACAATTCTATTTTCTCCGACAGCTTGCAAAGAATCTCGTTCATGTCTGCTACATTGCCAAAGAAACGGTTTTTGATTTCGGAGACAATAGCGAGCAAAGGCACTTCGTATAAAGTCACTTTATAAAGCAAGTCAGTCACTTCGATGTGGAGATGACAAGCTTCATCCAGATGAATATCAATCTTATTCGGATCGAAACGAAAAGAAGACAACCACTCCCAGTAGACTCTCGGAAGGAATCTGCAGTTTTTCGTCATATATTCCAGCTCCTCTTCCGTAAACCTCAACTGACTAAGATTCTTGATCTCTGCCTTGAGTGCCTTCAGGAAATCTTCGGTATATTGAGTTTCATTCCGGTCGTTGAAACTAAACGTGCCCATTGCATAGGGAAACAGTTTGATATAAGCATACGATGTGGTAAACTTATAAAGATCGGTATCTAGTAATGTCTTAACAATCATTTCGTTCGCTCTTTATATTTTATAACGTCGTAAAGTTAGTATTTGTTGAATAATATAACGACTTAATCATTAATAATTATGCCTTTTTTATTCGAGGGGAATAAAGCCAGGATCTGAATATATATTCTGTTTGCAATGGCAAATTCCTTATCTCTTATTATACTTACCTCAATAAGTCAAGCCGATTTTCAGCGTAATGGAATGGTGCGACAATTCTTCCTTAAACGTCGTATGGAAATACGGATCTTCCTGTTTCTTTGTCCGTTCCAGTTTCTGGAGTTCATAACCTGCCATCAAATTCAGTTTAAATTTCCGGTTGACCTTAAATTGTGCACCGATGGAAGGAGAGAGGTAAAAGCCTCCGTTTGCTTCTCTGTCTGTGGCAAAAGACCCACCGATATGACATTCCAGATAAGGAGTCAGTCTCCTGGGCTTCGTTATATAAAATTGCGCACTGGCATAAAGCGGAATGAGCAACTTCTCATAAACAGAAAGTCCGCTACCCGCACCGATGGCAAACCGTTGACTGATGTGGTAGTGACTGACGATTTGCCAGTTGAAAGGCGTGTAAGAAGGCTGATTCATAGAAAAACCTGTCCCGATATATGTAGTGTAAGAGAGACGTCTGCTGTCTGTTTGTCCGTCGGCACATATAGTGATGAAAGATAGCAGCGCAAAGATGAATATAAATTTCTTCATAATGATGCAAGGATAGAGTCTGATAATACGATGGTTAGCTACTGCTATTGCACATACACGGTTATACTTTTAACGATATGCAATGCAGTTGTGAGTGAAGAAGTATCTTTGGTAAGATCTCCATTACTTCCATCCGGGCTACTGTGTCCGATCAGTTTGGCTGTAAATTCTTTCTTGCCGGAAGTCAAATCCACTTCTGCTGCGTAGACAAGGGCAGGCTGTCCGCTCCCTTCTTTTCCACCGGAGTAATTGGCGTCTCCTTCTTTGGCCGATTTCGGATATGCATCATTGAAATCTGTAGAATGATTGATTTCAATTTTGACTATAAACTTCTTCAACTTCCCGGTTGGCGACATCTTCACATTAAAACTACCTTTCGGAGTAGCTCCGCTGATACCGTCCGTCAACGGTTCCTTTTTGCTAGGGAGATATAACCCGTCTTCATATTGGATTCCCCGTTGATAACACCAATGCGGCAGCGCTTCCTTTCGGCGGTTACCGCCGGAGGCTTGCCAGGATTGAGTGGCTATTTTGTGTGTCACATACACGGTGGACAGATAATTCCCTTCCATGTCTTCAGTCCAGATTGCAATCTGGGGCGGATTTTTGATGTTGATGCCTAGAAACAAAGGAAAATTATGCAACCACTCTTCCCCTTTTTCAATAGATATTTTAAGATCGTTACTGTCGTATTCTACTAAATCCCGGTTGCATCCACTATTTATCAATAGAGAAAGAAACCATATTCCCATTATTGTCATTTTATTCATTTGATTAGAGTTGTTTTTGTAACCAGAGGTCTACTAATAGATTGATGCCTTCTTCCAATTCCTCCCAGCCGCTTTCTTGCTGAATCTTGAGGCCGTTGTAGACCGGGCAGTTTTCTTCGAGCAATGCCAGATAACTGATGGCTGCGGTGATGATGGAAGCCATAGCAGCAATCTCTTTTTTCGGATGTTTTGATAGTTTGCTGACTGCCTCTACCAGCCAGATTCCTTTCTCTTCCCGTTTGTTGCGCAACTCTTTCACAAACTTATTGTCCGTTGTCAGTTCCCAGCGATACAGGCGTTTCAATGTATAATTCTCCCGTAACCACATGATTTGTCTTTTGAATATCTGCTTGATAAATGTGGCTAAATGAGCCTGATCCGGTAACTCTTCATCGAAATTAATCCAATAGTCGTTCTGCTGAATGTAGGCTGCTATCAGTCCATCCAGCGAATTGAAATAACGGTAGATAAGCATTTTTGAAACTTTGGCCTTGGCTGCTACCGCATTGATCCCCAACCCCTCGAAACCGCTTTCTTCAATGATGTCGTTGACGGCTGTAATCAGGGTCATTTCCGTAGCCTGTCTGTTTTTAGTAATCTCTTTTTCCATACTTTGATACTTTTGTTACTGACTGGTCACAAAGATATGTTTCCTATCGGTAACATCAAGGAAAAAGAGATTATTTTTTGTAATGGTTGCCGGTTAATAACCTATCATCTTTACCGATAATACGTTATCCGGTCGTTTTATGATAACGCCACTGTCGGATTATGAACGGTCAGTCCGCCATCCACCACAATCGTTTGTCCAGTGATGTATCTGGCATCGTTCGAAGCCAGAAAAGCGATGGTAGCTGCAACATCCTCCGGTTCTCCCAGATAAGGAGTGGCACATTGACCGAGGAAGATATTACGTACATCCTCATTCAGGTTGTCCAATGCAGCGGGAGTAAGTACCAGTCCCGGAGCTACGGCGTTGCAACGGATGTTTTTCTTTCCCATTTGAGTAGCGATATATTTCGTCAGGTTGATGACACCCGCTTTGCTGGCGCCGTATAAAGTACCGTTGGCATCAGCCGTAAGTCCGCTTATGGAAGCTACGTTGACAATGTTCCCACCACCATTGGCAGTCATGATAGGAATGACCTGTTGGGAAAGATACATCGTGCAGCAGAGATTCAGATGGAATGCTTCGTCAAAGTAGTTGATGTCCAGCTTTTCGATGCTAAGGTCACGTTTGGATCAGTTCCTCCTACATTATTAATCAGTACGTCTATTCTTTGATATTCATTCATGGAAAAATCAATCAACTCTTTGCAACTCTGGAGTTCGGTGGCGGAGAAATAGACATGACGCACGTCAGCCCCTGCGTGCGTGAGTTCGTTGGCAAGCTGCTCCGCTCTTTTCTCGGAATGGTCAGCGATGACTACTTTGCCTCCTTCGGAGACAATGCGGCGTGTGGTTGCTTCGCCGATACCACCGGCGGCACCGGTGATGACAACTACTTTATTTTCGAATCTGTTCATATAATGGGAATTTGATGGTTACCTTTTATTAGAAACAGCTGGCAGAGGAATTTGTTAGCCCTCATAAACTCTCTTTAATAAGATAAGGTGTTCGATTCGAAAACTTTTGCATCTTTTCCAGTTTTACGCTCTGATTATTTAAGAAAACTGTTAAATGTTAATGCCTGCCCACTCATTTGTTAATACGGCTCTGATTCTATTAAACCATGTTATAAGATACGCTGCTTTGGCCTCAAAATTTGGAGAAAACCGAAAAGTCCGTATCTTTGTACTGTGTTTTTCATAGTATTAGATTTAAGGTTAACAAAAGATTGGCTGTCTGGGATAGATAGCCTTTTTTTATGCCTGTAAGTCAACTGCAGACCGAAGAGATTAAAACAACGAATATTGGTTATCCCGCAGGCTTTTCATCTCCCGTTCCTTTACGATATCATCTTCGGATAAATGGCCGATGAGTAGCGGTGAGTTTTTATCATGTTTTCTCCTATTATATACTGCCGTGTTATAATTGCCTTTGATGGCATAACAATAAATACATCCGTTCAGGCAACTTTCATAAGTTCCGATATCAATGCTTTCAATGCAGTTGCAGATGTTACGCTGGTTTTTATCCTTTTGGGCGAGGATAGGATAACCGATGATCTTTTCTATCAGATCCTTATCAATACACAGGCCGCTCGGAATACCTAAATGTCTTAAATCCACTTTTACAGTACAAGTATCCAGCTGTATGTCAGGATAAACGTCGATTGTTTTTTAAAGGAGACAGCCATTTCTTCTATTTCCTCTTGAGTCAGCGGATGGATGTTGAATAACCGTACAGAGTTCCGGATATGCTGGTAATGATCTATGAATCCCAGCATACATTTGGCAGTGTGGTCTTTGAGTTCGTCGGCAATCCGGGCAAATGCTTCCTGGTGGAAAGAAACATTGTATTCCTCGTTCGTCAGTATCGGATCATATCTCCAGATCACCCTTTCCCTGCCGATTTTATCAGCCAGCTTTTTAAAGGTATCCATTCGTTTATCGATGGAGGCAAATGATTTTCCAGCTTTTCTCCGTAGGGGTTAAGTGTAAATTGGAAGTAATAGTTGTAATCCTGCAATTTCTCCAGTTGGTTGAGCATAGGTGCCGGGTTCTTGGTCCAGAAAACAAAGCAATCTACTACAGCAGGAGATAGAGAGATCTTGCTAATCATTTTCGGATGATATGGATTGGGCACTAATACATATCCTTCTTTAATCCGGTTGAAAAACCACTGGGAATAGAATGCCGGAATATCTGTCCGGCGGCTGGCACTGATTATCATAGTTCAAAGTTACAAAAAAAAGACGATGTTGTTTCAATGATTCCCTCTTTTTTGTATTCTTACTTACCCAAGAAGTAACTAGTGTGAATGAATATGTTAAATGTTAACGTGTGAAGTCTGAAATGTTAATGCGCTTTCCAGAGTATTAAACCCTGTTATAATATGGGCTGTTTAGGCTCTAGAATTTGCTATTTACCTGAAATATGGTACCTTTGTACAGTGTTTTTTTCATAAGTATTAGATTTAAGGTTAACAAAAGATTGGTTGCTCGTGATGAGTAGCCATTTTTTGTTTTTATACACTATGATTGTTTATTCCTTAATCATAGTCAACAGCATCTTAAATCTCTCCACTGCTGTAAGGGCATGCGGCGCATTCGCCGGAAATACGATACTTTCTCCTGCTTTTACGGTGAACAGAGTTCCGTTTACAGTAATATTCACTACCCCTTCCAATACCTGCACGAGCGCATCAAACGGGGCACGATGTTCGCTTAACCCTTCTCCTTTATCAAAAGAAAATAAAGTGATATTTCCTGCCGGACTTTTGATTAACTGTTTGCTGATAACGCCTCCTTCAGTATATTCAATGAGAGAAGCCAAATGGAGCACAACTCCTTTTTGAAATGATTGTTCCATATTTGTTTTATTTTTAAGTTAATATCATATAGAGAACACTTTTCGAATATGCATTGTTTGTCTATAACAAAAAACGATTTTTATTGTTATAGTACGAAAGACTCAATAAACTAACCATTATTATGAAGAAGAATATCTTATTGTTTGGAGCACTGATAGGTGCTTTCTTATTGGTTTCCTGTTCGGGAGGAAACAAGAAACAGGCTGCGTCCTCCGTCACTCCGGAGGAATTGGATAATGCCAGTAAAGTGATAAACTATTATCATACATCGCTCATCGTGTTGAGGCATGTAGCTAATGCAAAAGACGTAAATGCGGTCTTGGGATATATGGAACAGACAGGAAAAGTTCCTGAAGTATCTCCGATAGCACCGCCTGAAGTATCTGCCAGAGACACTGCGGAATTGATGGATCCGGGAGATTACTTTAATATACAAGTCCGTCAGAATCTGAAGCAGAGTTATAGAGGACTTTTCAGTGCACGGGCGCAATTCTATGATAATTTTAATAAGTTTCTCTCTTACAAGCAGGCCAAAGAGACAGCCAAGCTGGCAAGCTCTTGGATGAAAACTATCGGCTAAGTGTAGAAATGTCCGAATATAAACAAGTGATTTTTGATATTCTAAGCCCTCTCACGGAACAGGCTGAAAAAGAACTTCTTGCCGACGAACCGTTGAAAGATCAAATCATGGCTATGCGTAAGATGTCCGGCACTGTGCAAAGCATAATGAATCTTTATTCCCGCAAACATGTACTGGAGGTGCTCGCATTGATGTGAAGATGGCAGAATTGAAGAAAGAACTCGAAGCTGCAAAGAAACTTCCTGCTGTCACAGGCTATGATGAAGAGCAAAAGAATTATTATAGCTTCCTGTCTTCTGTGGAATCGTTTATGAAAGATATGCAGAAAGCAAGAGATAAAGGCGCATATTCCGATGCAGATTACAATGCGATGTCGGAAGCCTACGAATATGGACTTTCCGTTATCTAAAGAATTCTTCCTCTGTTTGAATGAGTTGCAATCATGTTTCTTCAAGCAGGGGATGCTTTTTTAATTAAGTAAAGAAGTCCTTTTTTTACTATCCCCTTTTAAACAGGAGTTTTACTTTTGCATTTGGATTAAGAAATAATATCTTTGTTATATGCAATCATTTCAACTGATAAAACCCTGTTTTGCACTGGCTCCCTATATACGGCATTACTGGATATTGCAAGACGACTCAATAGCTCCTGTCTCCGAACGGACTCTGCCTATTGGCTGCATGCAACTGGTATTCCATAAAGGGAAACAACTTCTTTTGTTGGGCGAGTCGGAGCTGCAACCCCAATCCTTTATTTCCGGACAATCGGTCGGTTTCTCGGATGTGATGTCTACAGGCAGGATAGAGATGATTACGGTTGTTTTTCAACCTTATGCGGTAAAAGCATTGTTTCATATACCCAGTCATTTGTTCCATGGGCAGACTGTAGATACCGATGCGATGGAAGATGTAGAACTGTCGGATTTAGTGAAACAGGTCACGGATACTTCTGATAATGCAGTTTGTATTCGGTTGATAGAGCTAGTTTTTCTTCGTCGTTTATACACTTCTTCCCGAGTATAATCTCAAGCGGATGTCTGCTGTCTTTCATGAAATAAACCTCCGGCCGCAAATCAATATTTCTCATTTGTCGGAAACAGCCTGTTTGAGCAGTAAGCAGTTTGGGCGTATCTTCGCCGATTATGTCGGCACTACTCCCAAGGAATTTATTCGTATTATCCGTATGCAACGGGCGTTATCCATGCTGCAACAGGATGCTACGATTCCTTTTGTACAAGTGGCTTATGAATGTGGCTTTTCCGATCAGTCTCACATGATAAAGGAATTCAAACTCTTTTCCGGTTATACCCCTGCTGAGTATCTTTCTGTATGCGCCCCTTATTCCGATTATTTCTCTGAACTCTAAAGATGTCTCTTTTTTTCTATCGGGCTTCCTCGTGTTACCCTACTTTGCAATGTCTTTGCAAAGGCTTAGTAGTAACCATAAAAAGAAACGAGATGAAAAAATTAATTGCATTTTTTGAGATTCCTGCTACCGATTTCCGTCGGGCTGTCGATTTTTACGAAACTGTGTTGGGTGTGCAACTTCCGACTTTTGAATGTGAAACAGAGAAAATGGCTTGTTTCACGGAAGAAGGTGAAACCGTCGGTGCTATTTCTTATGCTTCAAATTTCGACTTTCTTCCTTCAACGCATGGCGTACTTATCCATTTCAACTGTGAGGATATTGAACAAACGTTGGAAAAAGTGCTTCTGAAAGGAGGGAAAGTTGTCATTCCCAAAACAAAGATTGAGGCAGACGATAAAGGATGGTTTGCCGTATTCACGGATAGTGAAGGAAACAGGATTGGCGTCTATGCTGAAAAATAACAGGTAGGGAAGAGGGAACAGCCTGTCTGGAAGTGACTGCTGTTCCTTCGTCCCCTTATCCGGATTATTCTACCGGAATATAGATCTCCGTCAACAACTCTTCGGGGGGAGTGTCACATGGATTGTTCAGATAGCGTTCAGCACTGGCTTCATCACGTATCGTACATTCCATTTCGGGCAGATACTTTCCGTAAATCGTATCGTACACAGCTTGCAGATTGTCATACGGGCTTTATAAAGGAAAATAGCATAACGTCCGGCTGGGATAACCTTGAATCCCACATCACTTTTGGGGGCAACCTTTACAGGCATTACCATGCATACGTCTGTACGCAGTTTCTCGGCTGGCGTCACTTTCGGATCATCGTGGTAGATGCAAAGCGGGCTGAAATCTCCCATCGGCAGTTTTTGTTCTTTGATGAATTGGAATAAACGGCCCCAAGTGCCACCGTAATCATTCAGTTTGTAGTCGCCTGTAAGGCGGATATAAATCACATTCCGTTCCGAGACATTTCTGATCTCTTTTTTTAGTTCCAGGTCTGGCCTGATAATCGCTGGTTTCATAATTACAAAGTTTTTATTGTTTCTATATTCTAAAGGTGAAATGCCATAAAATTGCTTGAACACTTTCGATAATGAAGAAGGGGATGCGTAACCAATCCGGTAGGCGATGTCAGCAATCGGAATATCCGAGTAGCGGAGTAGGCGTGCGGCAGCTTCTGTCCGCGTCCGGACAATAAACGTACCAATCGGTTCACCGAGAAAAGCTTTCATGATCCGGTGAAAGTAAAAAGGAGAAAAGTTTGAAATTCTGGCCAGAGATTTTAAATCAATATCTTCTCCTAAATGTTGGATGATGTATTCCACTACAACATTTACGCACTTTTGATATTCCTCTTTCGTTGTTTTTTTCTGTTGCATAACTAATTTTGGTATTTCACTTCGCAAAGGTATTGGTAAAAAAGCGAAATGACTTGTCCGATATTGCGGAAATGTCAACTTTCTATTTTCTTTCTATGGTTGCCCTATACCTGTTTTGAGAATTTATTTTGATATATAATGTACCTGACAGTGGTGTTATGGTGTGAACCATGACCAAATTTTTAACCGTTAATTGCGAAATTGATTTTCTTGTTTTAAATAATGTCAAAAACTAAAATAAAAAAGCCGGTTTTGTTATAAACTATTATTAAAATGATTATATTGTAACCGAATTATTAATAAAAATAGCCATGGATAAAACAATTGTAGGGAACAATGCCGGAAAGGTCTGGTATGCCCTGAAAGAAATTGGTGAAATTTCAATACCTGAATTGGCGAGAAGATTAAACCTAAGCGTAGAAAGTACAGCATTGGCCGCCGGTTGGTTGGCACGAGAGAACAAAATTTGTATCCAACGGAAAAATGGATTAATTGCTTTATCTGATGAAAGCGCTTTTCCCTTCAGCTTTGGATAATAGCAGGTTTTGTGAGTGAATATCTTTGAAGTTCCGTTAACTTATAAGTAAGAATATGTCCGTATAAGGTATCACAAGTTAAGTTTGAACTTAAGAAGTTTTATATTTAAAAGAGTTGCTCAATAATAGGGCAACTCTTTTAACGTATAATAAACGTATAAAAATGTCGAATCGTGTCCGGATGTAGATAAAATTTATATACTTGTATTCCACAATAATAATTGCCTGTTTTTTCTCTGGCAATTCTATTCCGGAGAATTTCTTTAGAATCCTACCCGTTTTCTTCCCTGGGAGAAATCCATTCCTTCGTAATTATAGATTTCAGCCAGTGTCATGGGGTGTGTCTGTTCGGGAATATCCAGGCTTTCTTCCTTGATTAGTTGATTAACCTTATCAGTAGTCAGGTCTTTAAACTCGTATCGGGCAGCCAGACGTCCTTTTCTAAGCAATGCTTCGTCGATATCTTTTAATGGAGCATTAAAGGTGCAGATAAATTTGATACACAATTCATCGCTCAATAGCCCGTCGCTAATATTCAGTATGTTGACTAAGCCGGCATTCATACGGTTGCCTCCGTTGCGGCTTGACAATAGTTCTTCGCAATCCTCTACGATGAAGATAGAATTCTTTTGTTGGCGGATGAAAGTGATAAAGCTCGGATCCGAAAGTTTATCTACCAGGTCTCCACTCATATAGATCATTCTCTTTTTTCCAAGATTGATAAGGTGGCGGATATAAGTCGTTTTTCCTGTACCTGTTTTCCATGCAAAATGATTAATCCGCTTTTGTTGTCCTCCAGCAGAAAGTTTTCGATCTCGCAGCTACGGGAACAAAATCATCGTTATAGTGACGATCAATCTGAATAGCAGGTTCATTAACTTGCGATTGTTTCAGGCTGAAGTAGTTATGAGAGTATGTTACTATAAATAGATTGTTAAGTTTCTCATTTTCCTTCTTGTGGTTTTCGCAAATCTGATTGATCTGATTGATTTCCTCCTTGTCGATATTGGAATAGACAATCTTTACGCAATTATCAAAATAGCCGATCATCAAATTCTTTTTGCAGATAACGATACAGTCGTATAACTCTTTTGTAGATGTATTATCTTCTTCTTCCTCCTCTTCTTCTTTTTCATTTTCAAAATGATTGCAGTACACATGCTCGAATATATCGAACGCGTCATCTTGCTGATAAAGTTCCTTGATTCTTTCAGAAAATCCTGGTTTACTTTATATTTTACCATTTTCATGGAAGGGAATCGTTTGAATATCTGATAGAATAGACTACAAATGCTACTGTCGCTGAACCATCCTGTGGAGTAATCAAAAATATCTGTGAAATCTGCGAGTGTGTATTCTTTACTCATTTTTTCTTTTTATATAAATAGAATGGCAAAGGTACGAAATAAATCTATGATATGAACTGAACCGATTTATCATTTCTCGAAAAACATAGGTGTGGATAGTTTCCTGTATTTATATCAAAGCTCCTGCAAATGATTTTTCATTTTCATTTCTCATGTTCTCATAATATATGTGATAACAATCTTCAAATCAGTTATATAATACTATGAGAAATAAAACACAAAAGGGTATTTCTCATAGTGTTACCAGCATTTTGTCCACAAAACAAAGTATTTCTCATAGCTTTTCAAGGCATTTCTCATAATCTTTCGTAGGGCAAAGAGGCTAATTAATTGTAATAGATTCAATGCTACATATTCAGTTATGTATTGATTAATAATATATTATAAAGCGTTTATGAAAGTGTATGGAGTAGATATTCTCATGTTTTCCTACCGGTATCTGAATCGTTCTACTAGAGTAGAAAGGTCTGTTCACTAGAGTAGATAGAACCGTTCACTCCAGTGCAACGATCTGTTCACTAGAGTGCAACGATACGAATAGTGGTAGGAAGGAATAACAATGATTAGGGAAAAACATAAAGGTATAAGGTGAATAACATACAGGAAAGTAGTAAATAGCAAGAAGTTGCTTAATAAAACCGAAGAAGGAAAGGAGTAATCGTAAATCCGGCAAAAGTCCGGAAAAACTACAATTATACTGTATGAGAAATGAGTAAAATGTATAGACGGAGTATGAGAATAAGATGAGAAATAGTTTAAACCCTATGAGAAATACTCGATTTTACGGACTAAATCACGGAAAAACTATGAGAAATGCCCTTTTGTTTTTTATTTCTCATAGTGTTATCTATTTGATTCACAGCTGATTATTGTGTATATTATGAGAACATGAGAAATGAAAAAGAAAAATCCGGTTCTTCGTCAAATTTGGTGGTAATCTCTTTTTTATTTCAACTGTCTTCTTCTTTCTTAATCCTATTAAAAGTTGTAGATATGTTTGCTTTTTAGTAACTTTAAAGACACCACATCATTAAGAGTTACAATGCAACAAGTCATATCTACAACGTACAAATATACATCAAAAAAAGAAAATACTCCTACAAATAGGGGATTATTCCATGATTTCAGATTCAGTCTTGGCTACGATAATCTGCAACAAGATGGTATCTCTGAAGCTGTTGGCTCATTGACGGTCTTTTTACATACGGCTGGCAAGGGGGCTTCCTGTCCTTATTGCGGACATTTCAGTCACCGATTGCACAGTTACTACTCCCGTCATATTCAGGATCTTGAAGTTTACGGTCATACTTTGGAGTTAGTCATAAAGGTTGGTAAATATTATTGTGACAATGTTTCTTGTCCGCAAAAAATATTCTGCGAACCGTTGTCTTTTCTGGCTCGTCGGTATGGTAGACGGAGCTATCTTGTTGAGGAACGCATCAGATCGATAAGTTGGAACTTACTTCCCGAAAGGCCTCTTCTCTTTTGCA
>ENA-OQIG01000588-OQIG01000588.1-human-gut-metagenome-genome-assembly--contig:-NODE-588-length-20126-cov-5.128856_pt1 | contig 20126 bp, 23 predicted proteins | sample MGYA00242576_ERZ504741 | MGnify/ENA primary metagenome ERZ504741 (study PRJEB26092, sample SAMD00036436) | human gut metagenome | host: Homo sapiens | study: EMG produced TPA metagenomics assembly of... | reverse complement strand
TTAAATTTATTTTTACTGTTTTCACAGCAGTTTCATCTGGAAAAAAGAGCGGAGAAAGAGGGATTTGAACCCTCGCGCCGGTTTCCCGACCTACACCCTTAGCAGGGGCGCCTCTTCGGCCTCTTGAGTATTTCTCCGAATTCATAATTTCCTTATGATGCCTCTAAGCAGACACACTTGTCCGTCAGACGCATGTAGTATTATACTAAAGCATATTACACATGTCAAGAGCTTTTTTACATATTTTTGAACTTTTTTTACATGTCTTTTTACAAAAAAAGGACGCGCTCACCGCGCGTCCTTAACTAGGCATTCCAAAAGCATCATAAGATATTATTCTTCTGTATCATTTTCTTCTGTTTCAGCAGTATTATCCTCTGCCTCTTCCAGTTCTTCTTCCTCTGCTTCATTGTCTCTGGTAGCACTTTCTCTTACCTTGGCAATGCTTGCAACCTTAATATCAGACTCCTGATCGATATTCATCAGTTTTACACCGGAAGTATTTCTTCCGATCACGGAAATATCATCTACAGACATACGGATCACAATACCCTCAGTAGTGATAAGCATGATCTCACGACCGTCATTTACCAGCTTTGCTCCGATCAGGTAGCCGGTCTTTTCTGTTACCTTATAGCAGAGTACACCCTTACCACCGCGGATCTGTGCATTAAATTCGCTGATCAGGGTACGCTTGCCCATACCATTTTCAGATACAACTAAAAGATGTTCGCCCTGGCTTTCCATCTGCATGCCAATGACTTCATCATCCTCATCAAAACGCATACCGATAACGCCCATGGAACACGGCCTGTTACTCTTACGTCTGTTTCCTTAAAGCGGATACACATACCTTTCTTAGTCACAAGGAAGATATCCTGGGTATTATCCGTTGCCTTTACTTCGATCAGTTCATCATCGTCACGAAGTACAATGGCCTGAAGTCCGTTCTTGCGCACATTTTCGTATTCTAACATCGGGGTCTTCTTTACCATACCCTTCTTGGTAGCCATAAACAGATATTTATCCTCGTTCAGCTCGCGCATTGGGATAATAGCCGTGATCTTTTCACCTGGCTGCATCTGTAAAAGGTTTACAATGGCTGTTCCACGGGCTGTACGGCCTGCTTCCGGGATCTCATATGCCTTGATCCTGTATACACGTCCAGTGTTGGTAAAGAACATCATATAATGGTGGTTGGTAGTCATAAGAAGGTCCTCAATATAGTCCTCCTCAATGGTCTGCATTCCCTTGATGCCCTTTCCGCCACGGTTCTGGCTTCTGAAATTGTCTACGTCCATACGCTTGATATAACCTAAATGGGTCATGGCGATCACGGTATCCTCATCCGGGATCAGGTCTTCCATGGACATATCATCATCATAGCCAATGGCAGTTCTTCTGTCGTCACCGTATTTTTCAGCAATGATATTGATCTCTTCTTTAATTACGGTTAAAAGCTTCTTCTCGTCTGCCAGGATCGCTTTTAACTCTGCAATACGGATCTGAAGCTCCTTATATTCATTTTCCAGCTTCTCACGTTCCAGACCTGTAAGCGCACGCAGTCTCATGTCTACGATTGCCTGAGCCTGTGCGTCACTTAAGCCGAAACGCTCCATTAACTGATTTTTAGCGTCTGCTACATTTGCAGAACCGCGGATGATGCGGATGACCTCATCAATGTGGTCTAAGGCGATCAGTAAGCCCTGTAAAATGTGGCACGTTCCTCTGCCTTATTTAAGTCATACTGGGTCCTGCGTCTTACTACGTCTTCCTGATGGGCAATGTAGCAGTCCAGCATCTGGTGCAGGTTCATGACCTTCGGTTCATTGTTCACCAGAGCCAGCATGATCACACCAAAGGTATCCTGCAGCTGTGTATGCTTTAACAGCTGGTTTAAGATAACATTGGCGTTTACGTCACGGCGCAGTTCGATATTGATACGCATACCTTCACGGTTAGATTCGTCACCGATGTAGGTAATGCCGTCGATCTTCTTTTCTTTTACCAGCTCTGCGATCTTTTCGATGAGTCTGGCTTTATTTACCATGTATGGCAGCTCTGTAACGATAATACGTGACTTGCCGTTTGGCATGGTCTCAATATTGGTCACGGCTCTTACTTTGATCTTAGCGCGGCCGGTGCGGTATGCTTCCTCAATGCCACGTTTTCCTAAAATGGTGGCTCCTGTAGGGAAATCAGGTCCCTTAATAATCTCCATGATCTCCTCTAAGGAGGTCTCACGGTCCTCATTTACACGGTTATCGATCATTCTTACAACCGCTGCGATGACTTCACGCAGGTTGTGAGGCGGGATATTGGTAGCCATACCAACGGCGATACCGGAAGTACCATTTACTAACAGATTTGGAAATCTGGAAGGTAATACTACAGGCTCTTTTTCGGTCTCATCAAAGTTTGGTACGAAATCTACGGTATTTTTATTAATGTCAGCCAGCATTTCCATGGAAATACGGCTTAAACGTGCCTCTGTATATCGCATAGCTGCGGCACCGTCACCATCCACGGAACCAAAGTTTCCATGTCCGTCTACTAACGGATATCTGGTAGACCAGTCCTGGGCCATGTTGACCAATGCCCCGTAAATGGAGCTGTCACCATGAGGATGATATTTACCCATGGTATCACCAACGATACGGGCACACTTACGATGTGGCTTATCCGGTCCGTTGTTTAACTCTATCATAGAAAACAGCACGCGGCGCTGTACCGGCTTTAAGCCGTCTCTGGCGTCAGGAAGGGCTCTGGCGCTGATAACACTCATGGCATAGTCAATATAGGACTGTTCCATGGTCTTTTTAAGGTCCACGTCATGGACCTTGTCAAATACATTCGGTTCCATAATTTATCTCCTTTATGCGTAAATGTACTCTCTAACATGTTCTCTCGGAATCTTTCTGTGCCTGATTTTGTGAGAAGATTTTTTATCAGTTGTGCCCAAATTTCTGAGGCGTACGCAGTGCGTACGTTGATGAAATTCGGGTGCGACTGGCAGAAAATCGGCCACAAAGGCAGATGCAGGAAAGACTCCGAGAGGACATTAACTCTTTCAGGAGTCCATTAAATATCCAGGTTCTTAACTTTCTTTGCATTCTGGGCAATGAAATCACGTCTTGGCTCTACCTGATCACCCATAAGAGTAGTAAAGGTAAGGTCTACTTCTGATGTGGTCTCTTCATCCATGGTCACGCGCAGTAAGATACGGCGTTCCGGATCCATGGTAGTCTCCCAAAGCTGCTCTGCATCCATTTCTCCCAGACCTTTGTAACGCTGGATCTTGTTGCTGTTGTCACGGCCAATGTCCATGAGAATGGAATTTAATTCCTCATCACTGTAAGCATACCATACTTTTTTATTTTTCTCGATCTTGTATAACGGCGGCTGAGCCAGGTATACATAGCCCTGTTTGATCAGCTCCGGCATAAAGCGGTAGATAAATGTAAGGAGCAGAGTACTGATGTGAGCGCCGTCCACATCCGCATCGGTCATGATGATGATCTTGTGGTAGCGCAGCTTGCTGATATCGAAGTCATCATGATACCGGTACCAAAAGCAGTGATCATAGCCTTGATCTCCGCATTAGCATAAACTTTATCCATTCTTGCCTTTTCTACGTTTAAGATCTTACCGCGAAGAGGAAGGATGGCCTGGGTTGCTCTGGAACGTGCAGTCTTTGCAGAACCGCCCGCAGAATCTCCCTCTACGATGTAGATCTCACAGTTTTCCGGGTTCTTGTCAGAACAGTCTGCCAGTTTTCCAGGAAGTGCCATACCGTCTAAAGCGGATTTACGGCGTGTCAGGTCTCTTGCCTTTCTTGCAGCAGCTCTTGCCCTCTGTGCCAGAATGGATTTTTCACACATAACTTTGGCAACTGCCGGGTTCTGCTCCAGGAAATAGGTCAGCTGCTCGCTTACAATACTGTCTACAGCCGCTCTGGCCTCGCTGTTGCCCAGTTTCTGCTTGGTCTGGCCTTCAAACTGAGGCTCGCTGATCTTAACGCTGATAATGGCTGTAAGACCTTCACGGATATCTTCACCGGAAAGGCTTTCTTCGTTATCCTTTAACAACTTGTTCTTTCTTGCATAGTCATTAAAGGTCTTTGTAAGGGCATTCTTAAAACCGGTAAGGTGGGTACCACCTTCCGGAGTATTGATATTATTTACAAATGTATAAATGTTCTCTGTATAGGAGTCATTGTGCTGCATGGAAACTTCTACATAAACTCCCTCTTTTGTACCTTCGCAGTAAAGAACATTTTCGTATAATGGAGCTTTTCCCTTGTTTAAATAAGTTACAAACTCTCTAATACCGCCTTCGTAGTGGAAGGTTTCTTCTTTTTTGTCTTCCCTGTCATCTCTTAAAATGATCTTTAAGTTCTTGGTAAGGAAAGCAGTCTCTCTTAAACGGATCCGTAAAGTATCATAATCGTATACGGTCTCCTCAAAGATCTCCTTATCCGGAAGGAAAGTAACAGTCGTACCATGTTTATCCGGACTGCAGTTTCCTACTACTTTTAAGGGGTAACATACTTTTCCTCTTTCATAACGCTGCTTATAAATATTTCCATCACGGTATACTAAAACTTCCAGCCACTCAGACAGGGCATTTACAACAGATGCACCTACGCCGTGAAGACCGCCGGATACCTTGTATCCGCCATTTCCAAATTTACCACCGGCATGAAGGATGGTAAATACAACTTCAACTGCAGGAAGTCCCGCTTTTTTCTGAATATCCACCGGAATTCCACGACCATCATCAATAACAGTAATAGAGTTGTCCGGATTAATGGTCACATCAATGGAATCGCAGTATCCTGCCAGTGCCTCATCCACTGCATTATCTACGATCTCATAAACCAGATGATGGAGTCCGCGGGCAGATGTGCTGCCAATATACATACCTGGGCGCTTTCTTACCGCCTCAAGTCCTTCCAGAATCTGAATCTGATCTGCTCCGTACTGCTCTCCCATGTTCTATATCTTCCTTTCTTTTTCAGACAGCAGACCTATGGTCTTTAACCGTTTTTCTGCAGCCTGTATATCTGTATGATTTAATTTTGGCTTGTAACTTTTCCCTCTTCCACCTTGAATATCTTATCAATGTGAAATCTATGGTTCACAAAATCTTCCAGACCTGTACAGGTGATCATGGTCTGGATATCCTGTATTGCATCTAAAAGCTGGTTCTGGCGGCTGCTGTCAAGTTCTGACAGCACATCATCCAAAAGAAGCACCGGATCATCCCGGCTGATCTTTTTCACCAGCTCCAGTTCTGAAAGCTTTAAAGACAAAGCGGCTGTCCTCTGCTGCCCCTGGGAACCAAACCTGCGGATATCAATGCCATTGACTACAAAACTGATATCGTCCCTGTGGGGACCTGCCAGTGTGGTCTTCTGCTTCATATCCTGCTGCCTGCTTTTTCTCACAGCTGCTTCCAGTTCCTCTTCCTCTGTATCCGGGTCATAGATCACTTCAATGTTTTCTTTTCCCCCGGAAAGTTTGGTGTGGAGCTCCTTAATGATGTCTCCCAGCTGATCGATAAAAGCTCTTCTGGCCTTTATCACTTCTTTTCCGAAGCGTACCAGCTGTTCATCCCATACATCCAGTGTTGCCTCATATTCCGGATGAAAACCAAGCTCTTTTAAAAGTTTGTTTCTCTGAAGAAGGACTTTGTTGTACTGGACCAAGGAATGGACATACACTTTATCTAACTGGCATAATTCCATGTCAATAAAGCGTCTTCGCTCCGAAGGACCATTTTTAATGATATTTAAGTCTTCCGGTGAGAAAAACACCACATTTACAAGACCAAACAGCTGACTGGCCTTTCTGATCGGAATGCCGTCTACTGCGATCCCCTTGGTCTTATTTTTCTTTAAATGCATATCAATGCGGCAAGGAACCGCACCTTTTTTGATCTGAAGCTTAATGTGGGACTCATCTTCTCCAAACCGGATCATATCCCTGTCTTTCGCCCCTCTGTGGGACTTGGTAGTGCAGCACACATAAACTGCCTCCAGGATATTGGTCTTTCCCTGTGCATTGTCGCCATAGAGAATATTGGTTCCCTGACTCAATTCCATATGCAGTTCTTCATAATTGCGGTAATTCTTAAGTTCTATGGATTCGATGGTCATAGAAATTCTCTTTCAAGGATTTATTTAATAATTTTGATGGTCTGGCCTTCATAGGTGACAACATCACCATCTACTAACTTCTTTCCTCTCTGGAAAGCCTGCTCACCATTTACATATACAAGGCCGTCTTCAATGGCATATTTTGCATCTACACCGGACTCAACGAAGCCGGCAGCTTTTAATGCCTGGCCCAGTTTGATGTATTCATCCCTTAACTTTATGGTTCCATTCTTTTTGCAATTCCTTTCTGTCCGTGTTTTACGGACACTCTATAGATTAAAATGCATAATTATACATTATACCGCAGCTGCATTAAAGTTGACCGGAAGGATCAGATAGATGTAGGTTGCATCCTCGTCCTTGATAAAGCATGGGGACTTTGGATTCATCATGTAAATATTGATCTCTTCATCATCGATCACACGGAGGGCATCGATGAGAAACTTAGGGTTGAAACCGATCATAATGTCCTTTCCGGTTTTATGGATCATCAGTTCTGCGTTCATGGAACCAAAGCTGGAATTTAACTTTAATTCCATGGTATTATCGCCTACATTTAAGATCAGAGGCTTTTTATCATTTTCACGGATCAAAATGGTAGCACGCTCAATACAGTCTAAAAATTCTTTTTTATTGATCGTTACTTTTGTTTCATAATCGCTGGAAAGCATCTGGTTGATGCGGAAATATTCCCCTTCGATCAGTCGGGAAACAACAATGGTCTGGTCAAATTCAAATAAAATATGGTTTGCGCTGAAGTAGATCAGCACTTCTTTTTCATTGTCACCGCCTAAGATCTTGCTGATCTCGCTTAATGTTTTTCCAGGAACGATCACTTTTGTATTTTCATAGTGATCTTTTAAGGTAACATTGCGGATGGAGATGCGGTGGCCGTCCAAAGATACCACTTTTAACTGGTTTTCATTGACTTCAAATAATTCACCGGCCATCATTTTATTGCTGTCGTTTGGTGAAATAGAGAAGATCGTCTGCTGGATCACTTCTTTTAAAGTGAACTGGGACAGACTGATATATTTATTTTTTTCAATATAAGGAATGTAGGAAAATTCATCTCCATCACGACCCTGGATATTGAATACAGAATTTTCGCAGCTGATGGTTGTGTTGAATTTATCGTCAGATTCAATGGTAACCACTGCATTCTGGCTGGATACACGTCTGGTAATTTCGGAAAAAAGCTTTGCATCCAGAGCAATCTTTCCGTGTTCTAAGATCTCACCATTTACAGTTGTTTCGATTCCAAGTTCCATATCATTGCCGGTCAGCTTGATCTCACCGGAAGAAGCATCAATAAGGATACATTCTAAAATTGACATGGTTGTTTTAGAGGGAACGGCCTTCATAACAATACTGATGCCGTTGACAATATCATCTTTCTGAAATCTGAGCTTCATAATTGTTGATAACTTCCTTTCTGAGTTGTTCGCATCTGGTTGCCCTCGGATAGGGTATATAAAGAATTATTTTTCGTAGAAACCGTAGTAGGGGTTGTGGGTATGTGTAAAAGTGGAAAAACCCCAGAAAAACAGTGGAAAAGCTCTGTGGAAAGCTTTGTGGAAATCATCCACATTTTTATGGAACATCCTAAAAGTTATCCACAGAGTAAAATAAAAAAATTTTTCACAAAAAACCGGCCCCGATCTATCAACAGTTTGTCCACAGCCTTTTCACAGGTTATTGTGGATTGATCTTCTTTTTCAGGATCTCAATGGTATTTTTAAGATTTTCGTCCTTATTCATATCCGCAGCGATCTTTTCAGAACCGTGGATAATGGTAGTATGGTCACGTCCTCCTAAAATACGGCCGATGGACTGTAGAGGAGTTTCTGTCATATTGCGGCAGAGATACATAACGATCTGGCGCGGATAAACGATCTCTTTGGTACGTTTCTGGGAAGAAATATCAAGAGGCGTAATGCCAAAATGATCGGAAACGACCTGAATGATCAGGTTCGGCGTAACTTCCCGCTGGCATTTGGAGATGATGTCTTTTAATGCTTCTTCTGCCAGACCTAAGGTAATATCGCATTTGTTTAAGCGGGAGAGGGCAACGATCTTTGTAAGGGCGCCTTCCAGCTCACGGATATTGGATTTGATGTTGGTTGCGATATATTTGATCACTTCATTATCAATATTGTAGCCTTCCATTTCTTCTTTTTTACGCAGGATGGCCATGCGGGTCTCATAATCCGGAGACTGGATGTCTACAGTAAGACCCCATTCAAAGCGGGAACGCAGACGTTCTTCCAGAGTTTCAATTTCTTTCGGAGGTTTATCGGAAGATATGATAATCTGCTTCTTTGATTCATATAATGTATTAAAGGTATGGAAAAATTCCTCCTGGGTACTTTCCTTTCCTATAATGAATTGGATATCATCAATAAGAAGGACGTCATTATTGCGGTTATTTTCACGATCGTGTGGTAATGTTGTTTTTGTTACGGATCGCATCGATCAGCTCGTTGGTAAAGGTTTCAGAGCTGACATAAAGGATCTTGGCGCTTGGGTTGTTTTTTAAAATAAAATGAGCAATTGCGTGCATCAGATGGGTTTTTCCAAGACCAACGCTCCGTAGATAAAAAGGGGATTGTAGATCTCTCCGGGAGATTCCGCAACTGCAAGGGCTGCTGCATGAGCTAAGTTGTTGTTGGAACCTACAACGAAGGTATCGAAGGTATATTTTGGGTTTAAGTTAGCACTTTGGATCACATCAGGGCTTACAACTGCTTTATTTTTCTGGATGAGGGAAGGCGCCTGCGCCTGTTTTTCTTCCTCGATCTGGTCCTTTACCTTAAAATCCACATCACAGTCCTGATCTAGGAATTCTGAAATGGTAACTTTTAATAAAAGACCGTATTTCTTTTTTACATAGGCCAAAAAGGTCTGTTCCGGAACGATGATGGTAACGGTATTTCCTTTAAAAGAATAAGGGGTCAATGGCTGAAGCCATGTCCGGTAGGAAACATCGGATACTTCATGTTCTTCTTTTAAAATCAGTAGGATTTTTCCCAGTTTTCTTTAATTTTATCTATCATTTTCTGTCTCCTGAAACTGTAGTGCAGAATTGCCCAATCTAAGTACATTGTATACTAAAGCCGTTTTTTTTTCAATCAAAAGTGCAAAATATTGTGGATAACTTTGTTGGAAAGCTGTGGATGAAGGCAAAAATGGCAAAAAACGGGCAGGTTTTCCACAAAGAGTGGATAAGGAAAAGAGAAAGTTGTACACAATGGTAAAAACCAGGAAAAAAAGGGGATCCGGACGGAACACTGTGGATGAGAATAAGGTTTTCCAGAACTTATCCACAACTTATCAACAAATTGTGGATAATGTGAGCAGAGATATACACGGTACACACAGGGGCATCTGTCCACAATTTTTTCCCAGTTTTCCTCAAAAAATCCCTTGACTAAGGCCGATTTTTTCTATATATCGAGAAGATGTTTAATTATACTAGTCGAAATGTGTGTTACCACATTAGCAGATAATATTTGATAGGAGGTGCCCGGAATATGAAGATGACATTTCAGCCTAAGAAAAGACAGAGAGCAAAAGTTCATGGCTTCAGAGCTAGAATGAAGACAGCTGGCGGTAGAAAAGTTATTGCTGCAAGAAGAGCAAAAGGTAGAGCTAAATTAACCGCTTAAGAACATTGAGAACAGTAAGGCCACATTTTCAGGATGTGGCCTTTTTGTTTAGCTAAATGAAAAGGAGTTTCTATTCTATATGAAACGATTTCCTTCCATTAAGAAGAACAGTGACTTTCAGAATATATACAGAAATGGAAAGTCCTATGCAAACCGTCTGCTTGTTATGTATGTAATGAGAAACGGGGAAGAGTCAAACCAGCTTGGTATATCCGTGAGCAAAAAGGTAGGCAACAGCGTGGTACGTCACCATATTGCCAGACTGATGCGGGAGATATTCCGGCTGAATAATGAAAAAATTGAGACTGGGTTAAACATCATCGTTGTGGCAAGGACTGCCGCAGCAACATCAGATTACAAACATTTGGAAGGTGCGTACATGCACCTGTGCGGACTGCATCATATTTTAAAAGAATCGAAGTGAAGTAGATCATGAAGATTGTAAAAAAGACAATGATCCTGATGATAAGGGGTACCAGAAGTATCTTTCCCCTCTTAAAATAAATACTCACTGTATTTACACACCTACGTGCTCTCAATACGCCATTGAAGCACTGGAAAAGTATGGTGTGTTTAAGGGTACATGGTTGGCCTGCAAGCGGATCCTTCGCTGTCATCCCTTTGCAGAAGGCGGTTATGATCCAGTTCCGTAGAAAAACGAGCACAGCAGGTGCTCCATAAGGAGGTAGCGTTTTGAACAGTTTAGCTGGCGCAGTTGTTTTGACAAAAACAGGCGGTATTCTGGGGCCAATCGCCGGGATCTTAGGCTGGATCATGGATTTATTATTCCGTTTTACCAGCACATTCGGCATTGAGAATATCGGTCTGTGCATTATTCTGTTTACACTGGTTACAAAGCTCTTGATGATGCCGCTGACCATCAAACAGCAGAAATCATCCAAGCTGATGGCTGTTATGCAGCCTGAGATCAATGCGATCCAGAAAAAGTACAAGGGCAAAGAAAATGACCAGAAATCTGCCATGATGATGCAGGCAGAGATGAAAGCGGTTTACGAAAAGTATGGTACATCTATGACAGGCGGATGTCTGCCACTGGCTATCCAGATGCCGATCATTTTCGCTTTGTACCGTGTTATCTATAATATCCCGGCTTATGTACAGTCTGTAAGAGGATATTATGAAACCGTTATCAGTCAGCTGCCGGCTGGTTATCAGACACAGGATGTGTTTACACAGCTTGCACAGGCATGCAGAATGACTGGCGACAAATTTGATTTTACTAACGTAAATACAGTTATCGATCTATTATATAAATTCACTGCACAGCAGTGGCAGACCTTTATCGGTGCGTTCCCTGCTGCAGGTGAAGCTGCCGTAGAAGGTGGTGTGAACGCAGTACAGGCCATTGAGAAGATGCAGAACTTCTTTGGACTGAACATTGCATATACACCATGGCAGGTGATTACGAATTTCTTCAGCGGCGGTACAGGAACCATCACAATGGTGATCGCGGCTATTGCAATTCCTGTTTTAGCAGGTGCCAGCCAGTGGTACAGCACTAAGCTGATGACTGCAAACCAGCCAAAGCAGGTGGAAGAAAATCCAACTTCTGATATGATGAAGTCCATGAACGTGACCATGCCGTTAATGTCTGTATTCTTCTGCTTTACCTTTGCTTCCGGTATTGGTATCTACTGGGTAGCACAGAGTGTGTTTACCGTTATCCAGCAGATGGTCATTAATTCTTACTTAAATAAAGTAGATATGGACGAGCTGGTACAGAAAAATGTAGAAAAGACTAACAAGAAGCGTGCGAAAAAAGGACTTCCGCCAACAAAGGTTGGAAACGTGGATGACATGCTGAAAAAGTATGAAGAAAAGGAATCCCGTGAAGAAAGCGCACGTATGGCTAAGATCGCAAAGAGCAAGGCCAGGTGAAGAGTCCAATAAGTATTATAATCAGGACGCAAAACCAGGAAGTCTGGCTTCCAAGGCCGGTATGGTAGCGAAGTATAATGAACGCCAGGAGAAGGGCAATAAAAAATAGGAGGTTTGTTTCGTATGGATATGATTACGGTTACTGCGAAAACAGTAGACGAAGCGGTTACGAAGGCGTTGATCGAGCTTGAGACTACCAGCGACAAGCTGGAGTATGAAGTGGTTGACAAAGGAAGTGCCGGATTTTTAGGAATCGGTGCAAAACCGGCGATCATACGTGCAAAAAAGAAAGAAACCGTTGCTGACAAGGCAATTGAGTTCCTGTCCCAGATTTTTGATGCCATGAACCTTGAGGTATCTATTACAGCTGCTTACAATGAGGAAGAGCAGGAAATTTCCCTGAACTTAGAGGGAGAGGACATGGGAATTCTGATCGGTAAGAGAGGACAGACCTTAGACTCTTTACAGTATCTGGTAAGTCTGATCGTAAATAAGGGAACAGAAGGTTATCTGAGAGTAAAACTGGATACGGAAAATTACCGTGAAAGAAGAAAAGAGACTCTGGAAACCCTTGCAAAGAACATTGCATACAAGGTAAAACGTACCAGACGTCCTGTATCCTTAGAGCCTATGAATCCTTATGAAAGACGGATCATCCATGCAGCAGTCCAGAATGACAAGTATGTGACCACACGCAGCGAAGGAGAAGAACCTTTCCGCCATGTAGTCATTGCTTTAAAGAAGGAAGCTGTTACTACTGAGAGAAAAGGAAGATATGACAGAGCAGGCAGAGGCCGTTCTGATCGTTCTTATGGCTATAAGGGAAACAACCGCAGAGGCGGTTCTTACCAGTCTGCACCAAAGGCAGAGCCTGTGACTGAAACAGTTAGTGAAAGCGCACAGGAGTAATACAAAATTAATTGAGAGATTAATGAGAAAGGCTGTTGCATAAGCGACAGCCTTTTTTGTATAATAGGGGAATGAAATGAGGGAAAATGAATGAAAACAGATACCATTGCAGCGATAGCGACGGGAATGAGCAATTCCGGTATCGGTATCGTAAGGATAAGCGGTGATGATGCCTTACAGGTAATAAGCCGCATTTACAGAAATAAAAAGGGAGAGCCAAAGAATCTGAGCCAGGTGAAGTCACATACGATCCACTACGGTTATATTTATGACGGGGAAGAACGTTTAGATGAAGTTCTGGTGATGATCATGAAAGGGCCTAACAGTTATACAGCGGAAGATACAGTGGAGATCGACTGCCACGGCGGTGTCTTTATTGTAAAGAAGATCTTAGAGACAGTGATCCGAAATGGGGCAAGGACGGCAGAGCCTGGAGAATTTACAAAACGTGCTTTCTTAAATGGACGTATTGACTTAGCCCAGGCAGAGGCAGTGGCGGACGTGATCCAGTCTACCAATGAATATGCCTTAAAGAGTTCCGTAAGCCAGCTGGCAGGCTCTGTTTCACGAAAGATACGGGAACTTCGCGAAAAAATCTTATATGAGATCGCCTTTATTGAGTCTGCTTTAGATGACCCGGAACATATTTCATTAGACGGGTATCCAGAGCGCCTTTTGGCAGCTTTGGAGCCTATGGTAAAACAGGTGGAGCGGCTTTTAGCCTCCTGTGATGACGGCCGGGTCATGTCAGAAGGCATTAAGACTGTTATCTTAGGAAAGCCAAATGCAGGAAAATCTTCCTTATGAATGTGCTTTTAGGGGAAGAAAGAGCCATTGTCACGGAGATCGCAGGAACCACCAGAGACACCCTGGAAGAGCATATTTACCTTCAGGGCATCAGCTTAAATGTGGTGGATACAGCTGGCATCCGTGATACAGAAGATATAGTGGAAAAGATCGGTGTAGAGCGTGCCATGAAGGCGGCAGAGGATGCAGATCTGATCATCTATGTAGTGGATGGCTCCAGGGCGTTAGAATGAAAATGATAAGGAGATCATGGAGTTTATCAGGGGCGCAGAGCCATTGTCCTGTTAAATAAGACGGACCTTAAGCTGGCCGTAGATAAGGATGAGTTAGAAAATGCCTGCGGCCATGCAGTGATCCCGATTTCTGCAAAAGAGGAGCAGGGAATTGAAGCTCTGGAAGAAGAGATCAAAAGGCTGTTCTACCACGGAAAAATATCCTTTAACGAGCAGGTGTACATTACCAATGTTCGCCATAAAGAGGCACTGGAACAGACATTAGACAGCCTTAAAATGGTAAAACAGAGCGTATCAGACGGCATGCCGGAAGATTTTTACTCCATTGATCTGATGAATGCTTATGAGCAGCTTGGAAAGATATTAGGAGAAGCAGTGGAAGATGATCTGGTAAATGAGATCTTTTCCAAGTTTTGTATGGGAAGTAGTCACGGGGAATATAGAAACAGGAAGGAATTAAGAAAATGCCATATTTGGAAGAAACATATGATATTGTGGTAGTAGGTGCCGGTCATGCCGGCTGTGAGGCAGCGCTTGCCTGCGCCAGACTGGGCCTTGAGACCATTGTATTTACAGTCAGTGTGGACAGTATTGCCCTGATGCCCTGTAATCCTAATGTAGGTGGAAGCTCCAAGGGACATCTGGTAAGAGAGCTGGATGCATTAGGCGGAGAAATGGGAAAGAACATTGATAAGACCTTTATCCAGTCTAAGATGTTAAATGAGTCAAAGGGACCGGCTGTCCACTCTTTAAGGGCCCAGGCGGATAAGCAGGAATACAGTCGTCAGATGCGAAAGACCATGGAGAATACAGAGCATCTGACCATCCGTCAGGCAGAGGTTTCTGAGCTGATAGTCGAGGACGGCCAGATTAAGGGTGTTAAGACCTTCTCAGGGGCCATATATCACGCGAAAGCAGTTGTACTGTGTACAGGAACCTATCTGCGTGCAAGATGTATCTACGGGGACGTAAGCAACCCTACGGGACCAAACGGACTGCAGGCAGCTACCCATTTGACGGACTCCCTGATCGCAAACGGAATTGAAATGTTCCGTTTTAAAACAGGAACACCGGCAAGAGCTGACAAGAGAAGCATCGACTTTTCAAAGATGGAGGAGCAGTTTGGAGATAAGAGAGTGGTTCCGTTTTCCTTCTCTACAGATCCGGAAAGCGTTCAGAAAGAGCAGGCTTCCTGCTGGCTGACTTATACCAATCAGGAGACACATAAGATCATCCGTGATAATTTAAGCCGTTCTCCTCTGTTCTCAGGAGCGATCGAGGGAACAGGACCAAGATATTGTCCGTCTATTGAGGACAAAGTGGTAAAATTCCCAGATAAAGAGCGTCATCAGGTCTTTGTGGAGCCGGAAGGACTTTATACCAATGAAATGTATTTAGGCGGAATGAGCAGTTCTCTTCCTGAGGATGTACAGTATGCAATGTACCGTACTGTACCGGGACTGGAACATGTGCGTATCGTGCGAAATGCTTATGCCATTGAGTATGACTGCATCAATTCTTTGCAGCTTAAGTCTACGCTGGAGTTTAAGAAGATCCGCGGCCTGTTTGCAGGCGGTCAGTTTAATGGAAGCTCCGGTTATGAGGAAGCAGCTGTACAGGGCTTTATGGCAGGTGTAAATGCTTCTATGGAAGTCCTTGGCAGAGAGCAGGTGGTTCTGGACCGTTCCCAGGCTTATATCGGCGTTCTCATCGATGATCTGGTGACCAAAGAGAACCATGAACCATACCGTATGATGACCTCCAGAGCAGAGTACAGACTGCTTTTAAGACAGGATAATGCAGATCTGCGTCTGCGCGAGACCGGACATAATATTGGCCTTGTAAGTGATGAAGAATATGAGCATCTTCTTGAGAAGAAAGCACAGATCGATGCAGAGATCGAGCGTCTTGAAAAGGCAACTATCGGCGGTACTCCAAAGGTTCAGGAACTTCTGGCTAAGTATGAGAGTACACCTCTTAAGTCAGGAACTACCCTGGCAGAGCTGATCAAGCGTCCGGAACTGGACTATGAGAAGCTGGCAGAGGTAGATGAAAAACGTCCGGAACTTGCTTTTGATGTGCAGGAGCAGGTAAATATTGAGATCAAATACGAAGGTTATATCAAGCGCCAGATGCAGCAGGTAGCTCAGTTTAAGAAGTTAGAGGGCAGAAAGCTGCCGGAAAACTTTGATTATGCCCAGGTAAACAGCCTGCGAAAAGAGGCTGTACAGAAGTTAAATAAGATCCAGCCGTCTACCATTGGACAGGCATCCAGAATTTCCGGTGTATCACCGGCGGATATTTCTGTATTAATGGTATATCTGGAGAGAAGCAAGAGCGAAGCTTAAGGAAAAAATATGCACCCGCGAGAGTTATCGCGGTACATGCTGATATGAGAGGTTAAAAATTTATGACAGAACAGTTTGTCCGGAAAATGGAAGAGGGAGTAAAACCTCTGGGCATCCAGCTAAGCGAAAAGCAGCTGGAGCAGTTTTACGATTACTTCCAATTTCTGGTAGAAAAGAATAAAGTAATGAACCTGACGGCCATTACAGAAGAAGATGCAGTGATCACAAAGCATTTTTGCGACAGTCTGTGTCTTGTAAAAGGGTTTTCTGATATTGAGAAAACGGTTTCATTGATTGATGTGGGAACAGGAGCAGGATTTCCTGGCATCCCATTAAAGATTACTTTTCCTCATTTGAAGGTCACTTTATTAGACTCTTTAAATAAGAGAGTCCGCTTTTTAGAGGAAGTCTGTGAGCGCCTTGATCTTGAAAATGTCACCTGCGTCCATGCAAGAGCAGAGGATGGAGGCAGAAATAAGGATCTCAGAGAGAAATTTGATCTGTGCGTATCCCGTGCAGTGGCTAATCTGTCCTCTTTATCAGAATATTGTATGCCATTTGTAAAGATGGGGGATATTTTATCCCTTATAAATCAGGAGATATTGAAGAAGAACTGGCTCAGGCAAAGAAGGCAGTGGCAATATTAGGCGGAGAGATCGAAAATGTGACTGGATTTGAGCTTCCGGGAGGCGAAGGATCCAGAAGTCTGATCAAAATTAAAAAAATGAAACCGATTTCAGCAAAATATCCAAGAAAAGCGGGACTTCCAGGAAAAGAGCCACTGGGAACAAAATAAGCGTGAAACCGGTTACATGCAGATGAAAATCACATATTTATCAGATTATTATATCAAATACGCATTAAAAATCAGACTATTTTCATTGCCATTGCGGGCAGAAACATCTGAGACAATCAAATGCAGTGATAATAAAAGCAATAATAAAATAAAACGATACATTAAGAAAAAGGCAGAATGCAAGTTATGAATATCAAAGAAATGGCAAAGCTTGCGGGAGTTTCCTGCGCTACTATATCCAGAGTTCTAAACGACTCTGGATATGTAAAGGAAGATACCCGCAAGAAAGTAATGGGGATCATTAAAGAATACAACTATACGCCAAATATGATTGCCAAGAGTCTGAGCAGTAAAGACAGTTTTACGATCGGTATGATCATCGGGAGTGGGAGAGAAGCAGTATGGAAAGATATTAGAAGGTGCGGCAAAAGAAACAGCAAAACATGGCTACAGTCTTGTTTTTATGGACAGCGAAAATGACCTGAAAACGGAAAAAAAGTGGCTGGAAGAAGTAAAAAATCAGCATATGAAAGGCCTTGTTTTAGTGCCTGTGCGCAGTGAAAATAAAGAGTTGAGAAGCATTTTACAGGAATTAGAAGCCAACGGAACAGCGGTTGTACTGACTGAAAAAGACGTAAAAAATGCAGGAATGGATGGCGTTTTTGCAGACGAATTCCGTGGCGCTTATGAGGGCATCTGCAGACTGATCGAAAAAGGCTGCAAAAGGATCGGGATTGCAGTAGGACAGATGGAAAATGATGCAGCTACAGAGGAGCGGTACAGAGGTTGTGTGCAGGCGTTAGAAGATAATGGAATTGCCCTGCCGGAAGAACTGATCCTGCGGGAAGTAGAAGATATAAACCGGGTATTGCAGGGAAAGAAACTTCCGGATGCTCTTTTTGCTTTAAATGAAACAGCAGTTGGACAGTGCTTTAAGGAGCTTTTTAAAGGGAAAAACAGGGAACAGAAAAGATCCTTTTATGGGAATGGATGCTGAAAAGACGGCAAAACTCTTAGAGGATGAAATGCTTTCCGTAGAAAGAGATGGACGGAAACAGGGAAAAGAAGCAGTAAAGCTGCTTTTAGAGGCGTTTGATACAGAAGAAAATGACCGGATCCGGGGAAAAAGAGTAATGATCCCTTATAAAGTAACAGGGTATAACAGTCTAAAATAATTCGCCAAAGCTTGGAAAATAATTACCAGGGACTTTGGCGAAGGATATTTTTTGACTTACTAATATTTCCATGCTTCCCGCATCATATCAATTTCTTTTGCATATCCAGCCAGATCATTAGGCGTTTCCAGATAGAAGGGAAGATGAGCCAGCGCCGGGTGATTGATCAGTCTCTTTAAAGCGGTCAATCCAATATGACCTTCTCCCAGTCTGGCGTGGCGGTCTTTATGGGCTCCAAGAGGATTTAAACTGTCATTTAAGTGAATGGCTTTTAAACGATCAAGACCGATGATCCGGTCAAATTCTGAAATTACTTCATCTAAGTGATCTGCAATATCATAGCCTGCATCCCATACATGGCAGGTATCCAAACATACTCCAAGTTGGCTGTTTAACTCCACTTTATCAATAATTGCTTTTAATTCTTCAAAGGTTCTCCCTACTTCGCTGCCTTTGCCGGACATGGTTTCCAATAGGACAGTAGTAGTCTGGTCGGGCTTTAAAATCTCATTTAACATATCGGCAATATAAGAAATGCTACATCTGCGCCCTGTTTTACATGCTTCCGGGATGAAAATTGTAAAGATTTCCAGGGGTAAATTCCAAACGTGCCAGGTCATCGGCCATCGTGCGTCTGGCAAAATCGCGGAGAGCCGGGTCTGCAGAACAGCCGTTTAATGTATAAGGGGCATGGGCTAAAAATGGATGGATATCATTTTTATCTGTTTCCACCAGAAAACGGGCAATGTCTTCCTGGTCCAGCGCCTTTGCATTACCTCCTCTGGGATTGCGGGAAAAATATTGAAAAGTGTTTGCGCGGATTTCCAGGGCATCTTTTGCCATAGCACAGTAACCTTTGGAAGATGATAAGTGACAGCCAATACGAAGCATAAGTGGTACCTCCTAAACGGGTTGATGTAGTGATCTTGTAACAGTAAAAAGAACAGCCATAAAATGTTCACGTGAAACATTATTATGGCTGCTGTGAAACAAACCTATGAACCTGTAATTTGAAAATTAAATAGTGGATGTTTCACGTGAAACATTTTTCAAACAGGTGTTATTCTAAAAATGTTTCACACATTTCGTGAAACGCAGCAGGTGCTTCTAACTGAGGTAAATGTTTGGTATCCGGGATCATAATGGACTCAATCGCTGGATTGTAATTTTTATATTCTTCCAGGATTTTCTCCATTCCGGTCAGATGATCGCCGCCTAAAAGATAGATGCTGTTATCGATCTTCTTTAAAGCATTGATGATGTTGCACTTGGTGTAGTTACATTTGACACTGGCATATACAGATTTAGGAGAGTCGCCTAAATGTGCTGCTTCGTAGTAAGCGTCAATATCCCGGGCAGTGACAGAGTACGGATTAGAGAAATAGTGATTTTTAAATTCATCTGCAATATTCTGACGGCTGCTTGCAATGTGGTAGATCAGGGTGCCTACGATCGGCAGATCCAGAATGAACTTGTAAAGTTTCGCGTTCTTTCCAGGTACCATACTGCAGGAGAGCAGGGACTCCGGGTTGACCAGTATCAGACGGTCAAATAATTCCGGAGAATTTCCACATGCCATAACTGCCAGAGAAGCAGCAGCACCGGTAGCTACAATGTCTGTGCGGTGACCAATCTCTGATTTGATGAAATCGGAGAGCAGCTGCACATACAGATAGTTGGTGTAAGTGAGGTTGGGCTTTTCGGAACGTCCGAAACCTAACAGGTCAATGGTGTATACAGTATGGTTCTTTGCAAGTTCTCTGCGGACGGAATGCCATTCATAACTGCAGGATGCAGGTGAAAGGTCGTGTACAAGAAGGACAGGTTTCCCTTCGCCGATCTTTGTATAATGGATATTGCCCAGACGCCAGCGATAACAGAGAGAGACGCGGCTCTCTAAAATGTGCTTTGATACAGCAGAAAGTTTAACTGCTTTATTGATCAGCGCAGTAGTAGTAGCAGCGCCAGCAGAAAGGATAAGTAAGGTCAGTAATTTATTTCTTGTTTTCATTTAGATAATCTCTTTCTTCCTTATTATAATAGTGATGAAGTAATGTGGTATCTAAACAGTATTATAATACAATGGGTACGCTATTACAACGGACAAAAAGATTTAAGAAAAGTTGATGGA
>ENA-OQIG01000587-OQIG01000587.1-human-gut-metagenome-genome-assembly--contig:-NODE-587-length-20130-cov-3.879518_pt1 | contig 20130 bp, 20 predicted proteins | sample MGYA00242576_ERZ504741 | MGnify/ENA primary metagenome ERZ504741 (study PRJEB26092, sample SAMD00036436) | human gut metagenome | host: Homo sapiens | study: EMG produced TPA metagenomics assembly of... | reverse complement strand
TTTCCAGACTGCCTCGCATTCCTCTACACTGTCAACTTTTCTGCAGAGAACTCCTTCCACAGAAGACTGCCGTCGTAAACAGCCTCGCAAAAAGAAACCATTCGCCTGATCGCAGTGGGTTTCTCACATTCCAGTACCAGAAGACGGTAGCCGCATCGGTATAATCTGTGGATCGTACCGCTGGCAGATCACCGCCACCTCTTATTATTACAACATTTTCCGGTTTATTGTCAGATTTTGGGACATTTGTGTATCTGTTTGTCATCTTACTGTCTTTCCTCTTCTTGTCTCATTTTCATCCATTACTTTTTCCACCGCATTTACAATGTTCTCATAACCTGTGCAGCGGCAGAGATTTCCTGCCATATGTTTCCGGATCGCATCTCTTGATAATTTCTCTCCATGTTCCAGTAAAACAGTGGCAGACATGATAAATCCGGGAGTGCAGAAACCGCACTGTATGGCACCTTCTTCGATAAATGCCTCCTGAATCCTGGTAAGTTCTCCGTTTTTCTCCAGACCTTCCAGTGTACGGATATTTTTACCCTCCGCCCAGACTGCCAGATAAATACAGGAGTCAATAGTCTCTCCGTCTATGATTACTGTACAGGCACCACATTCTCCTACTTCACAGCCCTTTTTTACAGAAGTCAGTCCAAGGCGGTTGCGAAGCATATCAAGCAGTGACTCCCTTACATCTACATATTCTTCAACTTCTCTTCCGTTTACTGTACATCGTACAAGCTGCATCTGCTTTTTCATATGCGGTCACCTCCTGCAAGTTCTACGGTACGTCTCAATGCCCGTGCCGCAATTTCTCCGCCGATCTGAAGACGAAATGCCTGGATGCTCTCCAGGAATCTCTCGGATTGATTTCCTCCCGAATCAGCTGTGCTGTCTTTTCATACAGGCTTTCTTCTATCTTCATGCCCTTCAAAGCCTCTTCTGCCTTTGTGCAGCGGTACGGAACCGGAGCTGCAACTCCAAAGGTAATGCGCACATCTTCTATCACTCCTGCCTGTTGATCTACCTTGCTCACCACACTACAGCTGATCGTTGCGATATCCATGGCATTTCGCATGGAATACTTAATATAATGACCATGATACCCTTCATATTCTTTTGCAGGAATGATCACATAGGTCAGGATCTCTCCCTGCCGCAGATCCACCCTGCCGGGTCCAAGATAGAAATCTTTTACAGGTACAAGACGGCCTTCCTTTCCATCTTCCAGCCTCAGCAGTGCGTTCAGGGAAAATACGGTCGGTGCACTGTCCGCACTGACTGCTCCGTTGCAGATGTTTCCACCGATAGTACCAATATTTCGTACCTGTGGTCCTCCTACCTGATCTACAGCCTCGCCAAGAACCGGAATATATTTCCTGATAATTGCATCATTTGTTATATGTGAGAAGACAGTTCCGGCACCAATATAAATATCTCCGTTATCCGCCATTTTTACACCCTGTATTTCTTTGATCCCATGGATGCTTACCAGAGAAGTTCCGGCAAATTTTCCCTCCCGGATTTTGATCAGCACATCACTTCCTCCTGAAATGATTCTGGCATCCGGATGTTCATTCAGTAATCTCACAGCATCTTTTACACTTTCAGCCTGATAATAGTTCTCAATATCGTACATAAAATCCCCTCCCCTCTAAATAAGTCCGGCCCTTATAAAGCATCGATCAGTCTCTGTGGTGTCAGAGGATTTTCATTAAAGGCTACACCTGTTGCATGAAGTACTGCATTACGGATTGCCGGTGCACCCGGAATTGCCGGCGGTTCACCCAGTGCTTTGTTTCCGAAAGGTCCAATCGGATCATCAAGTTCCACAAAATCCGCCTTGATATCAGGAGTATCCATCATTGTCATCAGTTTATAGTCCAGCAGGGTTCCGTTCAGTGGTCTTCCTGTTTTCTCATCCAGAATGAGTTGCTCCGACAGACCGTATCCCATTCCCATAGACATACCGCCCTGTACCTGCATTTCAGCCAGTTTCGGATTAATAGCTTACCGCTGTCATGCACATTAATGATATGAAGGATTTTAATCTTGCCAAGCTTTATGTCAACTTCCACTTCAGCAAAGCAGCATCCTGTGGCAATCGTATTTTTCTTTACCTGCTCGGAAACCTCTGCTGTAATAACAGAAGAATTGCCAAGACTGTAATAACTCTCCAATGCAAGATTTCCAAGAGATATTGCAGGATCTTTTCCTGCCATGATCCACCCATGATCAAGCCTCAGTTTCCTTGTCTCTTCAGGCAGCAGCTCTTTCGCATAATCCAGAATCTTTTTCTTCAGAAGATTTGCGCAGTCTTTAACAACTGTTCCCGTTACAAACGACTGTCTGGATGCATAGGCACCGGTATCAAATGGTGTTACATCAGTATCCTGGACTGTCTGGATATGAATATCACTGATATCCATATTTAAAACCTCAGCCGTCATCTGGGAAAATACCGTATCAGCACCCTGACCGATTTCTGTAGCTCCCAGCATCAGGCAACACTTCCATCCTGATTCAGAGTCATTCTTGCGCCTGCAATTTCCAGTGAGATTGGCCATACACCTGTCTTATAGGAGAAAAGTGACATTCCGACACCTCTGCGGATATTACCTGTCTGGTTTGCATATTCTTTTCGTTTTTCTTCCCAGTGGATATATTCTGCACCTTTTTCCAGACATTCAAAAATTCCGTTGGTGTTTGCTGCGATTGGTTTCAGGTAAGCATCCTCATAATATCCTCTGATAAGATTTTTCTTTCTGAACTCCAGAGGATCCATCCCGATCTCTTTTGCAATATCATCCATAAAGCACTCAATTGCAAAACATACCTGCGGGATCCCGTATCCACGCATCGCTCCGCCTACCGGTGTATTCGTATAGACAGTATATGCCTCTCCTTTGATATTCGGACATGCATACTGCAGTCTCCAGGCAGTCAGGCCATTGGCTGCTATGGCGTGTCCATGAGAAGCATATGCTCCCTGATTGGAAATAGCCAGCATATCCTTTGCCAGAAGATGCCCTTCGTTATCAACACCTGCCGTCAGGTCATACTCAATAGAATGACGGGTTCTGGTGTTGCAGAAGTTTCCTCTCTGGTTATATCGAGTTTGACCGGTCTGCCGCCAACCTGCGTGGTAAGAAACGCATTTAACGGTTCATACAGCACATCCTGCTTATTTCCGAATCCTCCACCTATGTATGGCTTAATGACTCTGATCTTTCCCCATGGGATTCCAAGAGCCTGCCCGATCACACGCCGGACAATATGCGGAATCTGAGTGGAAGTCACAACTATGATCCTGCCATTTTCCATGTATGCACAGGAAATCGGATTCTCAATGTGGCAGTGCTGCACGATCGGGGTTTTATAACTGCGTTTTATAACTGTTTCGGATTCCTTCAGCCCTTCTTCCACATTTCCGATAAAGTAATTGGAACGGACAAGTACATTATCCTTTTTGTCGAGATGGATTGGCGGTTTGCTTCCATACATGGATTTACGCGGATGGATTTCTACCGGATATTCTTCATATTCAACTTCGATCAGGCGCAATGCCCTCTGAGCTGTGATTTCATCTTCTGCCACTACAGCAGCAATATCATCTCCGTAATAACGGACTCTTCCGGTAAGGATATTGCGGTCTGCAACATCCTGATGAGCCAGCTCCACAGACCAGGGATGTCCCGGCGTAGGATAACAATGATTCGGTACGTCTTTAAAAGTAACCACTTTTACTACGCCGTCCAGAGCCTCTGCTTTACTGGTATCGATTGATTTTACGATACCGTTTCCGATCTTTGCGTGATAGATTTTTGCCACCAGACAGTTGGCAGGAACCAGGTCATCAGTAAATTTTGCACGTCCTGTAACTTTGTCATAGGCATCTACTCTTGGAACACTCTTTCCAATCATGTTTTCACCTTCTCTGTATTTATTTTTGGTTATTATATAGAAGGAGCCGGACACACCCCAAGGTATCTGTCTGTTCCCCTCAGGACTTATGTCCGGCTCCGAACCATGCTACTTTCCTTCACCTGTTTTCTGACATCAGGCGAATTTACTTTTTATTTGCATAATTGTTATCTGTTTTCTGATTTGAGTATAGCATATTTGGATATGAAATTGCAATCTTTTATTCAATTTTTACGTATTATTTTCCTATTAACAAAGTTGTCTGATTGGGTTACTGTTCACTGAGAATATCCTTTGTAGTAATGTATTACTAAGAACAGAGTGAACAGTAACCTGATTTACTTAACGTATTTCTGTCAATATTCCATGCAGGTCGCGGATAACGTGTCTTGGGCATTTCACTGCGCACATACCACAGCTCAGACATATGGATTCCTCGATCACTGCACAGTTGTCTTTTACTTTTATCGCACCGGCTGTGCAGGTCTTCTCGCAGATTCCGCAGCCGATACAGCTGACGTTACATTGCTTCTTTGCTTCTGCACCTTTTTTCTTATTGGAACATTTTACCACAATGTAGTTTGCACACTCATGGACATGGATCACTTTCTGCGGGCAGACTTCGCACAGGCACCACAGCCAATGCATTTCTCCTCATCCACTTCCGCCACACCATACTCATTGATGAAAATGGCTCCAAATTTACATTTATCTATACAGGCTTTACATCCGATACATCCATCTGCACAGCCGGCTTCACCTTCGGCTGATCTGCACCCCCCATTACATGCAACTACAGCCGCGCGATATGGAAATTTCTTCTTTACTGCCATATTCAGCACTTCCTTTCATATGGTGTTCCGGTCAGAGGAAGACTATACTGTCTTTCACCATTCCATCTGAAATATGCATCTGCAATTGCAGGTGCAGTTGGGATAGAGGTAATCTCACCGATTCCAATGGCACCACAGGCTACATTCAGTCCCGGTTTGTCAACAACGATGGCATCGATTTTCGGAATCTCATGAGAGCGGAACAGACCAAGCGATCCATACTTGTCAATTGGTTTACAGTTCTCATCGATCGGATAATGCTCTCTCAGTGCAAATCCTATGGACATCACTACGCCGCCCTCAATCTGGCCTTCACAGGACAGTGGATTGACTGCTTTGCCCACATCATGTGCAGCAACCATTTCCTCAATCTTACCTGTTTTCTTATCCAGAATACATACCTGCGTCGCATAGCCGTAAGCTACATGTGAAACAGGATTCGGCACATTTGCGCCAAGAGGATCTGTCTTTGCAAGATATTCCCCATAATAAATTTTGCCGATCACATCATCAATGGTCTTACCTGCATTGCGGTCTTCCATAACCTTATCACAGGCTCTGCGGCAGGCTTCTCCTGTTACCAGAGTCTGTCTGGAGCCGGAAGTTGTACCTGAATCCGGTGCGAACCAGGTATTACTTCTCTCATATACAATATCTTCATGCTTCAGATCTGTATTGGTGACGACCATCTGTGTCAGGACTGTACCAAGTCCCTGGCCGATACAGGAAGCACCGGAATAGATGTGCAGCTTTTTATCTTTCTCAAATACGAGTTTCACGCGGCCTGTATCCGGGATACCGACACCGACACCGGCATTCTTCATGGCGCAGCCGATTCCCACCGGTTTTCCCTCTTCCAGAGCAGCATCATACTTCTCCTTTACAGCTTCCAGTGTCTCCACAAGACCTGTGGAATTATCTACGATCTGACCGTTCGGAAGCGTCTCACCGGGACGGATCGCATTGCGGTAACGGATTTCCCATGGAGTGGTACCTACTTTGTCTGCCATCATATTCAGCAGGGTTTCTGTTGCAAAACAGGTCTGGGTTACACCAAACCCGCGAAACGCTCCGGCAGGCGGATTGTTGGTATAATAAGCAGTTCCTTCAATCTCGAAATTCTCATAATGATAGGGACCTGCCGCATGAGTACATGCACGTTCCAGCACAGGACCGCCAAGTGAGGCAAATGCACCTGTATCTGATGCTACTTTCGCTTTTACCCCCATGATATTGCCGTTCTCATCGCAGCCCATGGTCATATCCATATAAAACGGATGACGCTTCGGATGAACCAGCAGGGATTCTGCTCTGGCCAGTTTCATCTTCACCGGTTTCTTGGTAGCATAAGTGAGCAGCGCAGCCAGATGCTGTACTGTCATATCTTCCTTTCCGCCGAATCCGCCGCCTACAAGTGCATTCTGTACCTTTACTCTGTCCGTTCCAAGTAACAGGGAACACTCATGTAATGTCTGGTGTGCAGACTGATCTGTGGAATATACGAAAATATCTCCGTCCTCATCATACAAAGCCACTGCGCACTCAGGCTCAAGAAATGCATGTTCTGTCCATGGGGTTTCAAAATGATGACTGATCACATATTTGGAATTACGGATTGCTTCATCTGCATTTCCTCTGCTGATATGTTTATGTGCACAGATATTATTTTCTTCTTCATCAAATACCTTCGGTGCATCCTCTGCCGCTGCTTCCTCAATTGTACGAATATGAGGCAGCACTTCATATTTTACTTTGATCAGTTTCTTAGCTTTCTCAGCTGTTTCTCTGTCTTTTGCAGCAATAACGGCAATGGCATCTCCAAGATAATGTGTCAGACCCCCTACAGGTATCAGTGAATACTGATCATGTTTCAGATGTCCGATCTTATTCTCTCCCGGAATGTCCTCTGCTGTTAATACCGCTTCTACCCGGAAAGTGCCTTTGCTGCTGCTGTATCGATCTCAAGTACACGTGCACGTGGATATTTACTTCTGAGTGCCACCCCATACAGCATTCCGTCAAAGTAAAAATCATCCGGATATTTGCCGGTTCCCAGTACTTTCTCCTCCACATCCACTCTGGATACTCTATGTCCTATATTCCAGTCCGGATCCAGATCATCCGGAATCACACCCGTCTTTAAAACTTTCGCAGCCAGCCTTACTGCATCCATAATTTTTACATAGCCCGTGCAGCGGCAATAGTTATTGCGCAGTGCATATTTAATCTCATCATCTGTGGGCTCTTTGTTCACGTCCAGAAGAGCCTTTGTACACATTACCATACCCGGAATACAGAATCCACACTGAACAGCACCTGCTTTTCCATAAGCGTAGGTATAGACTTCCCTCTCCCATTCAGTCAGTCCTTCTACTGTGATCACTGTCCTGCCATCCAGTAAATCTGTGTCCGGCACACATGCCTTGCATGTTTTTCCGTCAATTATAACTGTACAGGCTCCGCAGGCTCCTTCACTGCAGCCGTCCTTCACTGAAGTCAGATGAAGTTCATCCCTCAAAAAGCGCAGTAGTTTCTGATTTCCGGTCGGTTCGACCTTTTGTCCATTGACTGTAAATACTGCCATATCGGACTCTCCTTTCTTTTTCGCACGTCTGCCAATTAGGGCAGTCAGCCAGAGTTTACCTCTTTCTGTTTTTTATCTGCCTGTGATACCGCATGAATTTATTACAAAAGTAACATGCGGCCGCGATTCAGCCTGATATGCAACACTGTCCACAGCCTTTTTCTGCTGTGGACAGCGTTAAATATTTCTTTATAAGTTATCTGATATTACAAATTTAAAATTATTTTTACAGTCTCTAGGATCATCATTTCATGATCAGATAGCTGTAATCATCAATCACTGCACAGATCAGTCTGCGAAGACCTTCGTACAACTTATCATTTGCATCATCTGCCTTGCAGTCGGAAATCTGACCAAGGAGACGAACCTTACACTCTTTTGTCTCCGGATTGATCACTGCAAATCCATCATTTGTGCTGTCTGCCATATCTGCCTCAGAAGCAAATAATGTGAATTTATCCTTGTACGGTGCACTTGCATATGGACAGAAGCTCTTGCAGTTACCGCATTCGTTACACATGTAATCCACATGGATCACCTGATTCATTGCCATTCCCGGAACTTTGATGGAGATGTTTGCTCTGTTTGGACATACATCTACACAATTCTCACAGACTTTATTACAGGTCAGACAGCGCTCACTTTCGTTCGCAGCGTCCTTGCTTTCTTTGAGTATTGCTTTTTTGGAGTAACAGTCTTTTTCTGTTCCCGGTACAGGCTGTCCTTTTACAATATCATGTCCAAGGATTGCTTTTGCAGCAACCTGTGCGTCGCGGATCGCTTCTACGATCGTAGCAGCTCCCCTTGCACCGTCACCGACAACGTAAACGCCTTCTGCACTTGTCTCCATTGTCTTATCATTGATGCGGCTTTTCCACGCTCATTGACCGCAATACCATTTGCTTCATAGAACTCAGTCGGAACTTCTCGCCAACTGCAACGATCACTGTATCAGCCAAAACTTCTTCTGTTTCGCCCGTTTCTGTTACACCTGCACGTCCGGAAGCATCCATGCTGCCAAGTTCCATCTTCTTACAGAGCAGTTTGCCGTTTTCCAGAGATACAGGAGAAAGAAGTTCTTTGAACTCTACGCCCTCTTCCAGTACTTCCAGTAACTCATCTTCTGCTGCTGGCATATAGCGTTTGGTTCTTCTGTATACCAGGTAAACATGTTCTACACCTTCTGTACGTTTCGCAGCTCTTGCAGTATCCATGGCAGTGTTACCGCCACCGATCACAACTACATTTTTACCCAGCGCAACCTTACCGCCAGTTGCTTTGAAATCTCTTAAGAATTTCAGAGCATTGATGGTTTCACCCTTTTCAAGCTTCAGAGTACCCGGTTTATTTGCACCTGTTGCAACGATCACTGCGTCATAACCCTGTGCTTTTAATTCCTGTACGGATTTCACTTCTGTACCTGTTTTGATCTCCACACCCATCTTCTGGATGAAGGAAACATCTTTATCGATTGCATCATCAGAGATACGGAATCCCGGGATCACATAACGGATCACGCCGCCGGCTTTCTCTTCTTTCTCAAATACTGTTACAGAAGCACCTGCTCTTGCAAGGAAGTATGCAGAAGCAATACCTGCAGGACCTGCACCTACAACAGCTACTTTCTTACCGTCTGCTGTGCCTGCTTTGATCTCACCGATCACTGTATCATATCCGTTTTGTGCTGCGATGAGCTTAGTGTTGCGGATATTTACAGGTTCTTCATAGAAGTTACGTGTACATTTGTACATACAGTTGTGCGCACAGAGAGTACCTGTGATAAATGGAAGTGCATTTTTCTCAAGGATAACTCTTAATGCCTGTGCATAATCGCCTTCTCCTGCCAGCTTCACATAGGTTGTGATATCCTGGTGGATCGGACATCCTTCTTCGCATGGAGCAAAGAAACAGTCAAGGAGCGGAACCTCTGAATCAGTTTTTCTCTTAGGAAGCGGTTTGATGCTCTTTACATGGTGAGCATCTTTTTTCGCATCCTCGGCCAGCTGCTCAAGTGCAGCTACATCAATGCCTTTCCATTCTTTCACACCGTCAGCCATTACTTTCTCTGCCATCTGGGTAAATCTCTGATATCCGCCCGGCTTCAGAAGTGTAGTTGCCACTGTTACAGGCCATACACCACATCCGACGATACGGTCGATATTATAGTAATCAGCACCGCCTGAATAAGCGATACGGAGTTTTCCGTCAAATTCCCGGGAAAGTCTGGCTGCAAGAGAAATGGATAACGGGAAAAGAGATTTTCCGGACATATACATTTCTTCGCTTGGAAGTTCATTTCTTGTAACATCTACAGGGAATGTATTGGTGATCTTCACACCAAACGCAAGGTTCAATTCATCTGCAAGTGCCTGCAGTCTCTTAAACATCGGAATCGCATCTTCGTACTGTAAGTCATCTTTGAAATGGAAATCACCGAATACCATATAATCATATCCCATGTCATCCATGGTCTTTCTGGCAAATTCATATCCCAGGAGAGTCGGGTTACATTTGATAAATGTGTTCAGATGTTTCTCTTTAAACAGATGATTTGCAATGCTCTCAATCTCGTTTGGAGGACATCCATGGAGAGTAGAGATTGTTGCGGAATTACAGATATCAGACGGAATCGCCTCAATATCCTCTTTTGTAACTTTTTCAAATTTATCTACATTGTCCAATAACCACTGTTTACATTCTTTAAAGATTTCAGTATCTTTTGCTTCCATCATACTGTCAATGAAAGTATTAACCTTTGGCTCTTTGATCCCTGCAAGATCATATCCAACGGAAATATTGAACTGGAATCCATCCTGTGCACCCAGATCAAATTCTTTGGCGATCACATGCAGGATAAACCATGCTTTAATATATTCTCCCATTGCCTGAGGAACATAAAGCTCTGTAGACCATTCACAGTTATATCCTTCATCATCTGCAAGGATACATGGTCTGTTGATACAGGCTGCAAGCTCTGCACCGTCCATCTTCTGAACTGTTTTCAGCTCAAAGAAACGTGCGCCTGCATAGTAAGAAGCAACAATGTTCTGTGTTAACTGTGTATGCGGTCCTGCAGCAGGTCCGATCGGTGTTTCCAGATTTCTCTCAAATATATTCAGCTTCCTGTCAGTTTCCGCTGCATAAGCTCTGTGCTGTCCGAAAACTGTTCCTTTTGTTTTCTTTTCTTCTAATACCCAGTTCATTAACTGTTCAAAGGGCATACAGGTCATGACTTCACTCATAATCCGATCCTCCATTATTTCATACGGTATGGCTTCTCTCCATCCGTTCTATATTTTGTTTACATTTATTTTTGCTAGGCAGAAAACTTATCTTCTTTACAATTCTTTACAGATTAACCATTAATATCATCTGCAAGTTCTTTTGCAGCCTGACGGCAGTCTGCCATAACTTTTGCCTCGTCGCATACAAGGACTTCGCGGTCTTTCATCAGGACTTTACCGTTACATACAGTAGTCTGGACCATGCTTCCGTTTACACCGAACATCAGATGTCCGTTAATGTTGCTTTCATTCATTGGTGTCAGCGGATCATAATCGATTACGATCACATCTGCTGCCGCACCCTCTTTCAGGACACCAAGCTGTTTTTTAAAGTATCTATTTGCAATTTTTGCATTTCCTTCAAAAAGCATCTGCGGAACTTCTCCCCAGGCTGCATTCGGATCGCAGAGGCTGTGTTTGTGTAAAACATTTGCAACCTTCCAGGATTCCATCATATCATGAGTATATCCGTCTGTACCAAGACCTGTAAGGATTCCCTTCTGTACCATTCTCATGGTCGGAGGACATCCACAGGCATTACCCATGTTAGATTCCGGGTTATGTACAACCATGGTATCTGTATCTTTGATCAGATCCATCTCATGTTCATTCACATAGATACAGTGACCGAGCAAAGTCTTCGGTCCAAGGATATTCCAGTCATGAAGACGGTCAACAATACGTTTGCCATGCTCTTTCAGACACTGATGGAGATCGTAAATGCCTTCTGCTACATGGATGTGATATCCAACACCTTCCGGCTTCAGTTCATTGCAGAGAGCCATTGTCTCATCAGAGATTGTAAAGGATGCATGCATACCCATCATTCCGGCGATCATATCACTGTCGTCTGCAAGTGCATGATTGATAAAATTCACGTTCTCCATTACAGATTCTCTGGATTTCTCCATTCCGTCACGGTCAGAAATCTCATAGCAGAGGCAGGTACGCACACCTAAATCCTTCGCAGCTTCCTCGATCGCATTGAGGGAACCTGTAATATGGCCAAAGCTTGCATGGTGGTCAAACACTGTGGTTACACCATTCTTGATAGAATCAATGTATGTAGCATATGCAGAAAGCTTTGTCTGCTCCAGTGTCAGATGACGGTCAACTGTCCACCATAAGCCATCCAGAATATCCAGAAATCCCTGAGGATATATCCGTTAATGCTTAAGCCTCTTGCGAAGGAGCTGTAGATATGCTCATGGGCATTAATAAATGCCGGCATGATAACCCCACCCTTCGCATCAACAAATTCAGCATCCGGATAAACTTTCTTTACCTCTTCAGTTACCCCCACCATTACTATGGTGTTACCATCCATTGCTACAGCACCATTCTCCAGGAATGGGTTGGATGCGTCCTGTGTGATCATTCTTCCATTACCAATTACCAGCATATAGTTCCTCCTTTTACTTGTTAAAAACTACCAATTCGCTACTGCTTTTTACCTTTTGTTTAGGAATTATGTACTAATACTGTAACATATTTCTCCGGATAATGCAAGTATAATTTACAAAAACTTTTTGGTTTTTCAAATTTTTTTTAGTTTATTACTATCTCCGGTGAACAGATAAAAAAAAACGGGGCAGTCATTGATGACAATGAACAACCTCGTTCTTTTTTTGATTTTCCTGTTTTCTGATGAAGCTGATTTTATGACAAATTTTCAGGTTTGTCAACAATTTTTGTAAGATAGGAGAGTTATCCTTCCATAATCGCAGAATTAACCCTGAGCTGTTTTCGTCCATTCTTCCAGAGATTCTCATCCAGCTCCACCTCATAGCCGCCGCCATTTCTCACATGCCACTCATAAAATGGTTTCTGTATATCTGCATACTCTTCCATGATATTCATGATCGTACCGCCATGGATGACAAGCGCCGCCTCTGCCACATGGCTGCGGATACATCCGGACACAACCCTGTCAAATCCTCTCAGGTTTCTGCTTTTAAACCCTTCCCTGCTTTCTCCTCCCGGAAAAGGCAGAGTACCGTTGCTGTCAATCCATTCCTGATAGTGCGGATTACCTTCCAGCTCTTTATAGTTCTTATTTTCAAACTCTCCGAAATCGCATTCTGCCAGTTCTTCAATAATATGTACCGGCTCTCCCGGAAAAAGAATCTCTGCTGTCTGCACGCATCGTTTCAGAGGACTTACATAAACCGCCTGAACCTTTGGATAATCCATCTTATGCAGAAACTCTGTTCCCTCCTGACATAACGGCTCATCCGTTGTGCCGATATATCTGGAAAGTTTATTCCCTTCTGTTTTTCCATGTCTGATCAGCCATAATTTAATCATCTTTGATCACCGTTCCAATCCCGCAGATCACGCGCGTCACCTTATGACTGTATGCTGCCAGCTTCGTACATACACGCCCTACAGCCTCTCTGTATTTTCTGTCAAAAGCATCCACAGGTACAACCCCGTACCCTACTTCCTGAGAGACAAGGACAATATCCGGATTCTTACAGATGATTTTTTCCGCAAGATCTGACACATCCTTTCCATTCTCCAGTTCACTGCGGATATACTGCTGAAAACCAATCACACCCTGAGCATTCATCAGTTCCTCCTCTGTGACAGAACCGCCGTCACTCCACCTTAACTGTGGATACTGTTTCCTGGCATATTCAGTCTTTCCCTGATATGCACCGCCGATTATCATTTCCATACTCTTCTCCTCAAAAATTAGAAAACACCGCCAGGATCAATGCCATCCCAACTTCACAGATACAAAGAAAGAATCCCGAAATATCCCCGGTTGTCCCGCCAAAGTACTTCATCGCAATATGATGATAATACCAGAAAATCAGCAAAGCTCCCACAAAAGCCAGACTTCCCCATACAGGCCGGATCAAGATCATTCCCGCAGCCAGAAGCACCAGATAGACGATCAGCACATTTCTCGAGAGCACATCTGAAGAATTTCTGGAAAACTCAGCAACTGTACCGTCTGCCTTTGCTTTCGGAAAGGTAATAACTCCGATTCCTGACAGACATCTGGAAACCATAAAACCAAGCTCAGAATTCCGATCGCCCTCATATTCTCTGCACTGTTAAACAACTGACTGTAAGCGCCGTACCAGGCAATGAAATATACCGCCGCAGTAATAACGGCAAAAGCACCTGCATGGGAATCCTTAAGAATCTCCAGCCTTCTGCTTCTCTCCTGCCAGGAACTCAGAGCATCCGAAGTATCCAAAAGACCATCCACATGGATCCCGCCTGTCACAAATACAGGTACCAGCACCAACACTGCTGTCACGAATCCCGGCTGATACCCAAACCGAAGTCCCAGATACGCCACCAGCATAGTCAGCCCGCCGATCACAGTTCCGATAAACGGAAAAAAACAGAACATATACTTCATATTTTCCTTTGTCCAGTCAGCGCGGGGCATGGGAATCTTAGAAAACATGGCAAATGCCACCTTAAAATTATTCCATAAAGATTTCATTGATCAATTCCTCTTTTTCATAGTATGTCAATCCTGTCAAATGTATTATTTGCAAAGATTGCTGCAGGTATCTGTGGATTTGTGAAAGACTGGTATCCCATATACAACTTCCACCACTTCATCAGCTCTCTGTGCAGCAGTCTGATTGATTTTTCCCAGATATTTCAGATAAGAATCCATATCTCCGTCAAACACAACCGCATCTGAAAAAATCTCATTTGTCACGATCACCACATGAGCAGCCTGTTCCAGTAGATTCTCAATCCCTTTTGTAACTTCCGAAACTGTCCGGTCATGGGCTCCCTGCTCTTCAAACATTTCATTTGCCACCAGATTCGACATACATTCCAGAAGCACCACACATCCGGCAGGCAGTTTCACATTTTTGAGCCCTGTATAGCACTCAACTGTCTCGAAACCTTTTCCTGCACGCATCTTTTGGTGTCTCTGGATCCTTTTATGGCTCTCTTCATCAAAAGGGTGCATGGTCGCTATATAAATCCTCTGTGCATCCCCGAAAGAAAGCACCCTGTCTTCCGCAAAAGCGGATTTTCCGCTCCCGCTTCCCCCTGTCACAAGCGTCAGCATTATTTCAGCTCCTCATACTGTTCCACGTGGATATCGTTAAAAGTACTCATAGAATGATAAACCGCTGCTGCCAGATCAAGGATCGGGAATAAAGCTACTGCTCCGGTTCCCTCGCCCAGACACATATCCGCATGAATGATTGCTTCTTTCCCCATATTCTCAAGGATCAGATGGGCAGCAGGCTCTTTTGATACATGGGATGCAAGAATATAATCCCTCACAGCCGGCAGATACGCATGGCGATCAGCGCAGAAACACAGGAAATAAATCCGTCCATGACTACAGGAATACCATAAACCGCACCTCCCAGAAAGACACCTGCCATTCCAGCGATATCAAGGCCGCCTACCTTTGCCAGAACATCAATAGCATCCTCAGGATCTGGTTCATTTAATGCAATGGCTTTTTTGATCGCATTGATCTTGCGCATAAGTCCCTCGCTGGTCAGACCTGCGCCGCGCCCTGTCATCTCTTCCACCGGCTGTTTCAGCAACACAGAAGCAACTGCACTGCTGGTGGTTGTATTTCCGATTCCCATTTCCCCTATTGCCAGAATCCGGTAGCCCTTATCATTCAGTTCCCTTACCATGTCAATGCCTGCTTCAAGCCCCTTTACAGCCTGTTCTCTTGTCATGGCAGGACCCTTGGTCATATTCTGTGTACCATAGGCAATTTTATGGTCTGTGCGGACTTTTGTGTCCGTTACCATCCCCATATCCACCGGAAAAATCTCCGCATGGTTCTGCTTACACATCACACCGACAGATGTGTCATATTTCAGAAAATTCTCGGCAACGATGGCAGTAACTTCCTGTCCGGTCTGTGTCACACCCTCTTCTACCACGCCATTATCCGCGCACATGGCGATCAGACCTCTCCTGGAAAGATCCACCTCTGCGTTTCCTGTAATTCCCGCGATCTGGATCAAAAGAGTCTCCAGTTTTCCAAGAGAATGCAGTGGTTTTGCAATACTGTCCCATCTTTTCTGTGCAATCTCCATGGCATTGTGATCTAATGGCTTAATCTTTGCAATAGCTTCTTCCAGAGTCATGAGTTTTCCCTCTCTTTTCCTTCATTATTTTGATTTCCCTGTTGTAAACACAAAAAATTTACTGAATACATAATTCAGTATCAACACAATAAACTGTGTCAGGAATTTTCCGATCATATCATTAAGCCCCATCACTGACACAAGCAGCCATACACCGCCAACCTCGATCACCATAGTGACCAGTCTGGCACTGACAAATTTGCAGAATGGCTGAACATGATCCTTCAATGTCTCGCATTTATCCTGAAAAACATACTTCGAATTTACCACATAGGCAAACAGAATCGCCAGGATGATTGAAATAATATTGGCGATATTCAGCTCCACCTTCAGCTTTCTGAGAATGAAAAAGCTGACCAGATTCACCATCGTGGTACATCCGCCAAAAAAAATATAGCGGATAACGGAACTTTCATACATTTTTCTGATCCATTGCTTCATAAAATATATCCTCTCAGTCCTGTATATTTCCATTCCTAATTACTTTTGAAATAATATATCTCGGTCTGCGCTTTACTTCTTCATAAATCTTGGAAATATAATATCCAATGATCCCAAGACTGATCATCATAGCGCTTCCCACCAGTAGCAGCACCATCAGCAGGGTGGTATAACCTTCCACTGCAGAACCTGTAAAATACTGCACAAGCGAATAGACCATAAGGACCAGCGAACAGACAAAACATATTGCTCCTGTGATCGTAACAAACTGCAGCGGAAAAGTAGTAAATGCCACTATATTTGTGAACGCATATTTCACCAGAGCCCACGGAGACCACTTGGAAACGCCGGCCTCTCTCTCCTGCACCTCAAATTCCACACTGGTAGTCTTATATCCTACCCAGGAAGAAGTAGCCCGAAAGAACATATTTCTTTCAGGCATAGACAGAATACTGTCCACAGCCTTCCTGTCCATCATCTTAAAATCCGAGGCATCCTTCATATTCACCTTAGTTGCCTTAGACATGATATCATAGAAAAATCCTGCACATTCTTTATGTAAAAAGCCCTCTTTTCCTCTGTCTGCCTTCACACCCTCGATTACTTCATAGCCTTCCTGCCACAGTCTGTACATCTCAAGAAGTGTCTGTGGCGGATGCTGCAGGTCACAGTCCATAACAGCCACCACATCTCCACAGGCCTGCGCAAGCCCTGCAAAAATCGCTGCTTCCTTTCCGAAATTTCTGGAAAAAAGAACGCCTGTCACATTCGCATCCCTCTCTCCTGCCTTCTGAATTTCTTCCCATGTCCGGTCGCCGGAACCATCGTTTACAACCACCAGCTCATAGGGAATCTTCGCTTCTGTAAGAACTTCCGCCAGCACCCGACAGGTTTTCCCAACCATCAGCTCCTCATTATATGCCGGAAGTACCACTGATAATTTACTCATGATGTCATTCCTCATTTTGTTTCATTCATTTACAACAGACCAATTTCTCATTCACTGTCTGTTATTCCTGTAAATATTTTCTATTTTATTATACACAAATTTACAAAAATGTCTATTCTAACAAATTTATTTCAGGCTGCCTGCAACAATGGAATTTAGATTACTTTTTCTTCCTGAACACCAGCATTACATATATAACCAGCCCCAGAACAGAAAGAAGCATTCCCGCTTTCAGATAAGGTGTGCAATATGTAAGGCGTATCTCATGTGAACCAGGTTCCAGTTCCAGAGCCATAAACATGGTATTCGCCTTCTGAAGCTTCGTTTCTTTCCCGTCCACATAAGCCGTAAATCCCTTACTGTACGGAACAGACAACACAAGAGCTTTCTTTTCGGAAACACTGATATCCCCTGTAATCTCATTCGTTCCCATTTTTACATTCTCGAGAGCCTCTTCACCCAGCTTCACAGTTTTTTCCTCAATCCCCTGCACCGGCTGACTCACAACCCTTAATTTATCATAGGTATAAACACCCGTATTGGCAAAGGTGATCGTCATAGTACGAACTCCTGATCTGGAATATCCCATATTGCAGAGAAAATCATGCCGTCCACTGTAGGCATTATACTTATCCGTAAAAATCTTTATGGTCTTGGTCACATCATTGGAGCTGACTGTCATAGCCGCTTCCTTTGATTCCTTCCAGTATCGCCACCGGCTGTCCTCATCAAGAACCTTATTTTGGTCATACTCAGACATCTTCTTCCACTGACTGTTACCAATCAGTTCTCTCGGTGAAAGACTGTCATAATCCAGATTATCTGCGATCAGGTAATTCTCACTGTCCGTAAGACCATGGAACACAAGCTTCATCTGCGCCCCTTCCTTCGTCACCCTGATTGCTCCCTTAGACAGAGCACAACCATCCCCTGCCTCCATACGATACTGGATATTCTCATTATCAGCATCAACAGATGCCTCAGGCAGTGTACTCTCCTCAAGCACCACACCGTCCATCAAAGCCTGCTGCTTTTTTACCACATCCATTTTCTCATATTCCGATTCAGGAATATAACTGTCATAAGTATAACCCAGAGGCAGTGCATTCTCATTCTCATAAGCCCTGCACTCACTTTTTCCCTTTCCTGCAGAGCCCTTCTCTTTATTATATCCATAGGAAAGATAGCGGAAATTATCACCACTTATCACAAAATACTTCACAGAAGCCAGCCTGTCCAGGATCGTCCTTCCGTCCAGGTTCTCATAATGCTGCTCCCATGGCGTATTCAGATACATCTCACTGAAAAAATCACTGATACTGCTGTTTGCAAGACTGAAATAATAAGCAGTACTGTTCGTACCCATATACATAGAAGTATTATCATAGGGCAATGCCCCATACTGGTCATAACGATAGACACCTGAATCCCCGGCAGCAAGAACCGCCTTATCCGTATTCGACTCCAGCTTATCCAGCGACTCCTCTTCGGCTGCAAACTCTGACAGATAATCCTTCTCATAAGAATACTGATAAGAAACATTCAACATAATGCTCACCACAAGCAAAGCACTGAGAAGCCCGCACATATACTTCCCCTGCAGAAAAATATTTCCAAAAGAAGTAACCGTAAACACAGCCAATACCAGAACCAGCACACCTGCCATATTTCTCTGCGTTCTGGCAGCTTTCGCAAACAGAGCCAGCACACAATACGCCACCGTCATGACAAAAATCTTCTTCTTTTCCCTCACAGTCAGAGTAAACAGCTCAGGATATGCCTTCACGAAAATATACGCGATCATCATCCCATAAGCCCAGATCCACCTGTTGGACACATAAGAGAAACCATTGAGCACATGCCCTGCAAAAGGCACCAGCAAAAACAGATTCAACAGCCCAAATCCTAATTTCAGATCCAGATACTTCTTCTTCCTGGAAAAAAGCACAAACACACCTGCCATAGCAACAGCAGAATACCGGCAACCCCCACTGGATCATATTCTCCCCGATCAGATCACCCAGATACTTCTCATAATAAATTTTATCATATAAAAGAGGCACATAATTCTCAGCCTGAAACCTGTCCGTACCAAAAAGCGTCATGATCACCGGCAGAAAAATAACCGCCGCGATCATCAAAGCCACCGCATAATACCCGATAAACTTCACCAGCCATCCCAGAACATCCTTCACACTTCTCTCGCTGAAAATCCCAAAATACCGGAAAGCCGCATAAATAAACATAAAAATACAGATCATATAAAAGAAATAGAAATTCGACATAGCCGAAACCGCAGTCGCCCAGATAAACAGCCATGCTTCTCCCTCTTATAAATCTTATCAATCCCCATCAGAACCAGCGGCAGATAAATCATAGGATTGGAAAAATACGGATGCTTCATAGCCGCATAAATCGTCCATCCCGCAAAAATATAGATCAACGTTCCCATAAACGTCGCCTGCTTCGGATTCTTATGATAAAAACAAAAAACACTAAAAGAAATCCCCGCCAGATAAATCCTCAGAAAAATCAGAACCTCATACAAAACCTCCGTCTTATCTGCCGGCACAAACACAGACAGCAAAGTCAGCGGATCCCCGATCACATAATAATGCAAAGTTGTAAGAATATCCGAACCATACCCGATATTCATATCCCACATAGGCAATTCCAGCTTATGCTCTACAAAAATCGTATGCAGAACCTCCCTCAGATACCGCCCATAATACGCCAGAGAATTCAAATGCTGCGGAATCCCATCATGACTCCACACCAAAGACTTCCCATTACCCGCAAACTGATAATAGATAAAAAAAGAAATAACCCCAAATACAAGCGTTATATAATAAGTAGAAATCCTTCTTACTATCCCTGCTCACAAATTTCCTCATAACCGCTCCTTTATATTCTATCATTCTAAACCGAGTTATAAAGTTCTCACTGATTATAGACAAATATCCAATACTTGTCAAATTTATAGCCAAACATTATTTCATTGTTTAAG
>ENA-OQIG01000586-OQIG01000586.1-human-gut-metagenome-genome-assembly--contig:-NODE-586-length-20149-cov-1.729697_pt1 | contig 20149 bp, 25 predicted proteins | sample MGYA00242576_ERZ504741 | MGnify/ENA primary metagenome ERZ504741 (study PRJEB26092, sample SAMD00036436) | human gut metagenome | host: Homo sapiens | study: EMG produced TPA metagenomics assembly of... | reverse complement strand
GGCTATCAATTTCTCCAATATGATGTTTATTGTTACCGTCGCTTACTGGTCGTGCGGGATAAGCGTCTGGGGAAAAATAAGTATGAGCCAGTAAGTGCCTTACGGCTATTTAATTACTGTCTGATTGCCGCATTATTATGCGCTATTGTCGGAGCGATTGGTTCGGTCAGTATTGATAGTCTGGATTTCTGGCCTTTGCTTGCGGACTGGTTCAGTGAGCAATTCTCAACGGGCGTGTTGATCGTGCCTTGTATGCTGACGTTGGCTATTCCTGGAGTGCTGCCGCGCTTTAAAGCAGAACAGATGATGCCCGCCATCGCGCTTATTGTGTCGGTTATTGCTCGGTAGTCATTGGCGGAGCGGGGAGTCTGGCGTTCCCGCTGCTGCATTAATCTGGTGTGCAGTGCGCTATACGCCGCAGGTAACATGTCTGTTGACCTTTGTCACCGGTGCGGTGGAAATCGTACTGGTGGCTAATTTGGTGATTGATATCTCGGTCGGTTCGCCGTTCTCCATTCCGGAAATGTTCTCCGCACGTCTCGGTATTGCCACGATGCGATATGCCCAATTATGGTTTCTTTTAGCGTGGCAGCGATCAATTCGCTAATGAAGCAAGTTGCGCTGCGAGCCGACTTTGATTTTCTGACTCAGGTTTACTCACGGTCCGGTCTTTATGAGGCGCTGAAAAGTCCATCGCTTAAACAGACACAACATCTGACTGTCATGCTGCTTGATATCGACTATTTCAAAAGCATTAACGATAACTATGGACATGAATGTGGCGATAAAGTGTTAAGCGTGTTTGCCCGGCATATTCAGAAGATTGTCGGTGATAAGGGGCTGGTGGCGCGCATGGGCGGCGAAGAATTTGCTGTTGCAGTGCCGTCGGTGAATCCTGTCGATGGTCTGCTAATGGCGGAAAAAATCCGTAAAGGCGTTGAACTGCAACCATTCACCTGGCAACAAAAAACGCTTTATCTCACGGTAAGTATTGGCGTCGGTAGTGTCGCGCATCGTACCGAACGCTGACCGGTGATTTTAATAAATTGATGGTCGAAGCCGATACGTGTCTGTATCGCTCGAAGAAAGATGGGCGCAACCGTACCAGCACTATGCGTTACGGCGAGGAAGTTGTCTGACATCTTTATTCATTCCGCGCGATTTGAATGCAATGTGTTCTACCACTTTATGATCCAGGAAAAGGCGTATTTCCTCGATTAAACCATGATCCGCGCCACACTTTTCTCATAAAACTGCTCATTAATCATCAGGAGTTGATCAAAACAGGGGTTAGGCGTATTAAAGTTTGCTAACCTGTCGTACCAATTCAAACAGGTTGTATGACTAATCAGAAGGGAACCCATTGTGAAAACACTAAATCGTCGCGATTTTCCCGGTGCACAGTATCCAGAACGTATCATTCAGTTTGGTGAAGGTAACTTCCTGCGCGCCTTTGTTGACTGGCAAATCGATCTCCTGAATGAGCACACCGATCTGAATTCTGGTGTGGTCGTTGTTCGTCCGATTGAAACTTCATTCCCACCGTCACTGAGCACGCAGGATGGTCTGTATACCACCATTATCCGTGGCCTGAATGAGAAGGGGGAAGCGGTCAGCGACGCGCGTCTGATTCGCTCGGTTAATCGTGAAATCAGCGTCTACAGTGAATACGATGAATTCCTGAAACTGGCTCACAACCCGGAAATGCGCTTTGTTTTCTCTAATACCACCGAAGCGGGTATCAGCTACCATGCGGGCGATAAATTCGATGACGCGCCAGCGGTAAGTTATCCGGCAAAACTGACCCGTCTGCTGTTCGAACGTTTTAGCCATTTCAACGGTGCGCTGGATAAAGGTTGGATCATCATCCCGTGTGAGTTGATCGACTACAATGGCGACGCGTTGCGTGAACTGGTGCTGCGCTATGCGCAAGAGTGGGCACTGCCAGAAGCATTTATTCAATGGCTGGATCAGGCTAACAGCTTCTGTTCTACGCTGGTGGACCGTATCGTTACCGGTTATCCGCGCGATGAAGTGGCTAAACTGGAAGAAGAGCTGGGTTATCACGATGGTTTCCTCGACACCGCTGAACACTTTTACCTGTTTGTGATTCAGGGGCCGAAATCCTTAGCGACTGAGCTGCGCCTGGACAAATATCCACTCAACGTGCTGATTGTTGACGATATTAAACCGTATAAAGAGCGCAAAGTGGCAATCCTCAACGGTGCTCACACCGCGCTGGTGCCGGTGGCGTTCCAGGCAGGGCTGGATACCGTAGGTGAAGCGATGAACGATGCTGAAATTTGCGCATTCGTTGAAAAAGCTATCTACGAAGAAATTATTCCGGTACTGGATTTGCCTCGTGATGAATTGGAATCTTTCGCCAGTGCAGTCACCGGGCGTTTCCGTAACCCGTACATTAAGCATCAGCTGCTGTCTATCGCGCTCAACGGTATGACCAAGTTCCGCACACGCATCCTGCCGCAGCTGCTGGCAGGGCAGAAGGCAAACGGCACACTTCCGGCGCGCCTTACTTTCGCATTAGCGGCATTGATTGCTTCTATCGCGGTGAGCGTAACGGAGAAACATATCCGGTACAGGACGATGCACACTGGCTGGAACGTTATCAGCAACTCTGGAGCCAGCATCGTGACCGTGTTATCGGCACCCAGGAACTGGTAGCGATTGTTTTGGCAGAAAAAGACCACTGGGAGCAGGACCTGACGCAAGTGCCTGGTCTGGTCGAGCAGGTTGCTATTGACCTGGATGCGATTCTTGAAAAAGGGATGCGCGAAGCTGTACGTCCGTTGTGCTAATAACACCGTTACTTCTGAACCCGGTTTCGACCGGGTTTCTTATTTCACTATATTAGTTACAACATCCTATGTGCCTTTATCATTAACAGGTGCCACATGCAGCGCCTGTTAATGTTGTAAGCTTGTAGGTAATTTGTAAGTAGCATCTTGAGAATGTGATCGTAATCACGTTTAATAGGCGACTTTTCCACGCCTGAAGATAACCATGATTGTTCGTCCACAACAACACTGGCTGCGCCGTATTTTTGTCTGGCACGGCTCAGTATTATCCAAGATATCCTCGCGCTTACTACTCAATTTTCTCTTTTCTATCGCTGTTATATTCATGCTGCCCTGGTACACGCATCTGGCATCAAATTCACCCTCGCACCGTTCAGCATTCTCGGTGTCGCCATCGCCATTTTTCTTGGTTTTCGTAATAATGCCGGGTACGCCCGTTACGTTGAAGCGCGAAACTTTGGGGGCAGTTGATGATTGCCTCACGGTCGTTACTGCGCGAGGTAAAAACGACATTGCCGGATTCGGCAAGTGTAAGGGAGTTTGCCCGGCTGCAAATCGCCTTCGCCACTGTTTACGCATGACATTACGCAAACAGCCACAGGCGGAAGTGCTGGCTCATTATCTCAAGACTGAAGATCTTCAGCGTGTACTGGCTTCGAACTCTCCAGCTAACCGTATCTTGTTAATAATGGGAGAATGGTTGGCGGTTCAGCGCCGCAATGGACAGCTTTCAGATATCCTGTTTATTAGCCTCAACGATCGGCTTAATGATATTTCAGCGGTCCTGGCAGGATGCGAGCGCATTGCCTATACGCCAATTCCCTTTGCCTACACCCTGATTTTGCATCGTACCGTTTATCTGTTTTGTATCATGCTGCCGTTCGCGCTGGTCGTGGACCTGCATTACATGACGCCTTTTATCTCTGTGCTGATTTCCTACACTTTTATTTCGCTGGATTGTCTGGCGGAAGAACTGGAAGATCCGTTCGGTACTGAAAACAATGATTTACCACTGGATGCCATCTGCAACGCTATTGAAATTGACCTGTTACAGATGAACGATGAAGCCGAAATTCCAGCAAAAATTCTTCCCGATCGTCATTACCAGCTGACGTGATATTTACTCCATACGCCGGGCAACAATAAAAAGACGCGGAAATGCCAGCAGTATCTGTCCGTTCTCTTGCAGTGGATACTGCTCTTCCAGCATCTGATGGTAGCGCGTAAGAAAATGCTGCTGTTCGCTCTCGGTCAGATCCTGTAACCACGGACGTAATCCAGTGGCGGTCACCCAATCGATAATCGCCTGGTGTGACGGCATCTGGTGATAGTAGGTGGTTCGCCAGATATCGACCTCACATCCGGCTTCGCTCAAAATATCGTAGTAAGCATGAACGCCAGCCAACGGCTCACGCCCGCGATCCGGGTAGTTTTGTTCCCAGGCAACTTCGCGCATGAGCACATGGGTCGCTCCAGCCAGTTATCTGGCATCTGTACTGCCAGCACGCCCTGCGGATTAAGTAAAGAAACCAGATGAGGAAACGAATTCGTAGTGGTCGGGCAGCCATTGCAGTGAGGCATTAGCAAAAATCAGATCGAGTGCCTGTACCGGTTGCCAGTTGCGGATGTCTGCTTCCACGAACTGGCAGTCTGGCAAAGCACTGCGCGCTTCAGCAATCATCGCCGGAGACGAGTCGATGCCTGTTATCCTGGCCGCAGGCAACGTTGTTGTAGAAGGGCGGTGCTGTTACCTGGGCCACAGCCAAGATCGGCAACATATTCGACATTTTCCAGCGGCACTCTGGCAAGCAGCTCCACCGCCGGACGCGATCGTTCAGCGGAAAAGTGCAAATATAAAGAGGGGTTCCAGTCAGACATTTTTTTACTCCCGTCAGCGCGTTACCCCAATTGTAGATAAAATTGATAAATTCGCCTCACGGCATCAAACCATTGAACAGACGTTTTTTACGCGGCCCGGTCATTAAAGATTCCAGTTTCGCGACACAGGTTTTGTAGTGGGGCGTGGTTTTATGGAACGCCACTGCGTCTTCATCTTTATAGGCTTCGTAGATATAAAAGCGCGAATTCACTTCCGGGTCCTGTAAGACATCGAAGCGCAAATTGCCTTCTTCCTGTACAGAGCCAGGTGGTTCTGGCGAAAAACTTCGATAAACTCGTCAACCTTGTCTTCATGAACGTTAATTTCAACCAGTGTGACGTGCATAATTCTTCTCCTTAGATCCGCAGTTACTGTTTTTCACTCAGATAGAGTTCATATGCCCGATCAGCCGTTTCGTTATGGTGAACCACCGCCCGTACGGCTTCATCATCGCCACCGGATGGTCAGACTGGAAAATATTACGCCCCATATCCACACCAGAAGCGCCTGATCGATAGCCTGCCAGCACATTTCCAGCGCCTCGCGCTCCGGTAATTTTTTACCGCCAGCAATAACAATGGGTACCGGACATCCGGCAACAATCCGTTCAAAACCTTTTTCGACATAATAGGTTTTGATAATTTGCGCCCCCATTTCAGCGGCGATTCGAGTCGCGAGCGAGAAATAACGCTGATCGCGCACCATATCTTTGCCCACGCCAGTCACGGCCATGGTCGGCATTCCCACTTTCATTCCGGCATCAACCAGCTGAATAATATTTTTGATCGACTGATGTTCATATTCGCTGCCGATATAAACCTGCGCCGCCACCGCGCAACTGTTCAGGCGCACGGCATCATCCATCGATAACGCCACGGCTTCATTACTTAATTCCGCCAGAATAGAGTTCGCACCTGACGCCCGCAGTACCACCGGCTTATTGGTCGCTGGGGGAACTACGCTGCGCAAAATGCCGCGCGTACACATTAATACATCGGCATGTTCAAACAGCGGGGCGATATTTATATCAATGCGTTCAAGTCCGGTAGTCGGCCCCTGAAAATAACCATGATCAAAGGCCAGCATCACGGTATTACCCGTTTTCGGATTAAATATCCGCGATAAGCGTGACTGCATTCCCCAATCCAGCGCACCGCAACCTTTCAGGGTAAAAGGGATATTTTGTTGCGGTTGATCGGTACGAAAATCTTTACCATCTTTAATATCGTCTAAATCTGCCATAACTTACTCCGGTTAAGTAATGCACATCAGAAATCGTATTTGCCGATATTCTCTTTGTTGAATATCACGCGCTCCGGTAACAGTACGATGCCATTACCATCCGCTTCGTAGTCATAGCCCTGAACGCTGTTTGGCGAGACTTCAACCTGACCTACGCCCTGGATATCCAGCTTGTCGCCCGTTTTCATTGATCCTTTTTTCAATAATGCATCCGCGACATACACTGAAATTTTGCCTTGCTGAACCACATCCCACAGTCCAAATTCTTTCACCGTGCCGCGCTCTACATACGGGCGCATCACATTTGGCGTACTGAATCCGACAATCGCTACTTTGTCATTTTTCAGGTTTTCTGCGGCTTGTGCGGCAGCGGGCAGGGCATTGGCATCGGGGGCGATAATGGCGTCGAGATCGCTATACGCTTTTAATATCCTTCTGCGGTTTGTAATGATTTAGTGGCATCGTTATAGCCAAACTGCGTAGTGACAATTTCCCAGCCAGGATGCTCTTTGGCGATTTTCGCTTTCGCTTCTTTCACCCACTGGTTTTGGTCCGTAACGGTGGGGCTTGAGTAGAAAAACGCGACTTTGGCTTTGTCTTTATTCACCTGACGCGCCGCCATATCCACCAACATACCTCCCAACTGGGCGGGCGTTCCCTGATTAATGTAGTAAGAGCGGCACTCCGGTTTAGTATCAGAGTCCCAGGTCAGCACTCTCACACCACGTTGCATGGCGCGTTTCAGTGCCGGACACAAGCCATCAGCGAAACCGCAGAAACGATAATGGCGTTATAACCTTGATTGACGAAGTTATTAATCAACTGTACCTGACCAGAAACACTGGGTTCTGTCGGCCCGTCGTAGGTCACATCAACGCTCAGCTCTTTACCCGCTTGTTGTGCGCCGTTGCCACCGCTGGTAAAAAATCCCACGCCAACCAGTTTGGGAATAAATGCAATACGCTCTGCGGCCTGCACATTCATAGAGATTGCGGCAATGCCAAGAGCGCTAAGTAAGGCGATTTTCTTAAAGCGATGAAGTGTCATGAAGATATCCTTTATGGCAATGGGTTATTGGCCCGACGCGCCAGCCACTCTTTAATTTGCTGGCGATGCAGGCTAACGGAACGACCTACGACAACGACGATAAGTAGCGCACCGGAAAGGGCGCTGGACACCTGATTTGGCACTCCTGCCATTTACAAACCTTGTTGCAAATATCCCACTAATAAAACCGCAATGGCGGTGCCGATAATGGAACCGGAACCACCATAAATATTGGCCCCGCCAAGCACCACGGCGGTGATGGCGGGCATCAGAAACGACGCACCGAGATCGGAACGTGCTGAACCAAAATACGATACCAGCAGCACAGCGGCGACCGCAGACGCCAGCCCCGTCATGGCATAGAGCGCACATAAGGTGCGGTTAACTGGAATCGCGCTATAAAGCGCCACGCGCGGGCTTTGCCCAATCAAAAACACATTACGTCCGGCATGGGTTTTATGCAGCCAGAGCCAGAAAACGAGGAGACATATCAGGAAGATAATCAGCGGAACGGGGAGTCCCAGCACATCCAGGTTAGCGAAATCTGTAAACGCCATCGGGAATCCACCAATACCTTCGTACCCCGTCGCTCCGGCCATACCGGAAAGCAGCAGAGCGCTTCCGGCAAACAGATACAGCGTGCCAAGCGTAATCACCAGCGGGTTAACTTTGGTATAGATAATTAATCCGGCGTTGATCAGCCGCACAATGCGCCGAGCAGTAAGGTCAGGAGTATCGCCAGCGGCATCGGCACACCACTTTGAAACAGTACGCCCAATGCAATGGCGCAGAGGCCGATGGTCGAACCAAACGAAATATCGATCCCGCCACTGACAATCACCATCGTCAGCGGTAGGGCGACAATGCCAATGCAGATAAAGTCACTGGTGCTGAACAGCAACATATTGAGATCTAACATTCGCGGGTTAATTGCACCAAATGCGACAATCTCAATAACGAGCAGTGCGGCAAGAGCCAGTTCCCAACCGTAGCGAATACGCATTATGCGGCCTCCCATTTTTTACCTGACGAAGCGGGTTTAACGGATGGCGGTGGCGTCATAAAGCGGGCATATTTTTGCCGCCGTAGATTACGTTCCAGCGCACAACGCAGGCGTCCATCAAACACCAGCACCGCCAGCAGCACGAGGCCCGCGATAAAATCGTTCCACCATGCCGGAATGCGCAACAGCACCAGTACGCTATCGATCTGCGTCAGGAACCATGCGCCGAGTACCGCACCGATGATCGCACCGGAACCGCCGAGCAAACTAATGCCGCCCAGCACGCAGGCTGCAATTGCTTTCATCTCCAGCCCGGTACCGGTCTGGTTGGGGATAAAACCAATCTGCGAAGCAAACACAATTCCCGCCAGTGCCGCCATGCAGCCGTTCAACGAAAATGCCACAATGCGAATGGCTTCCGTACGAACACCCAGTTGACGAGCGCCCTGTAAATTATCGCCCGTGGCATAAAAACTGCGTCCAAACGCCGTCTTTGCCAGCAGCCAGGCCATAAATGCCACCAGAATTATCGTCAACCAACCAATCGCGGAAACGCCAAACAGCAGCAGGTGCGGAGAGCTGTTTCAGTTCGGCGGGTAACCCTTCAATCCATTTACCGCCAGTCCACAGCAACATGATGCCTCTGTACAACCCTAACGTGCCAAGGGTGGCAACAATGGCAGGGATCTTTAGCCACGCGACCAGGACACCGTTGAAAAATCCCGCGAGCAAACTAAGCAGTAAAGTCGCGACACAGGCAACAGGTAGTGAATATCCTGCGTTCAGTAACATCCCCAACAGCACCGCGCACATTCCGGTAATCGAACCCACTGAAACATCAATATTGCGCGTAAGCATTACCAGCGTCGCGCCCATTGCCAGCAGGATCAGGATTTGCGCGCTGCTATAAACCATGGTCAGCGTTTGCACACTTAAATACTGGCGGTCGAGAAAACCGGGTAATACAAACAGCAGCACCACCGCCAGCAATGCCGTGATTTCACGGTTGTTCTGAATAAACTTCAGCATGATGCCTCCTGACGCTGACTATCGCCGAAGGCAACGCGCATAATAGTCTCGACATTAATATCGCGCCCGGTCAGTGCAGAGTGGGTAATTTCGCCTGATGCATCACATACACACGATCTGTCATCAGTTCGATCTCTTCCAGATCAGAGGAGATAAGCAGCACAGCCACATTCTGTGCGGCGATGCTGCGCAACAGCTGGTAGATATCATTACGGGCCGAGACATCCACGCCGCGCGTCGGCTCATCGACAATCAATGCTTGCGGCGAAGCTTCCAGGCATTTGGCAATGAGGATTTTTTGCTGGTTGCCACCGGATAATGTCCGTGCAGCTTGTTCCGGTTGGTTAAATTTAATATTCAGCGCCCGACGATAACGTTCCAGGGTGGCATTATCTTTCGCGGTTTTCGCCCAGAATCCACGAAGGTTATGAGTAAGGGCGCAGACGTTCCAGGCCAGCGAAGCATCGAGATTCAGTCCGGATGACTGGCGATCTTCCGGCAGATAAACCAGACCGCGCAGTAAACGTTCTCCAGTGGATAATTTATTGATCTCTTTACCATTCAGCATAATGCGTCCGCTACGCAAAGTACGCAGACCATAGAACGTCTCGGCCAGTTCTGTGCGTCCGGCCCCCACCAGCCCAGCCAGGCCCAGAATTTCTCCGGCATTGAGCGTCATGCTGACATTCCTGAAACCTTCGCCGGTCAGATTTTCCAGTGTCAGCACCGGCGTTCCGGCAGCATGTTGTGGGCGGTTACCAGGTAACTCCAGCCATAATTTTTGGCTGGCAGAGAGCGATTTTTCCCGTACCGCTGGGGTGATGGCCTGAATAATGTCGTCGGTAGACAGTTCGCTGGTTTTGCCGCTTAAGGCGATGGTTCCGTCGCGCATCACGCTAATTCGATCGGCAATCTGGCGAATTTCCGGCAGCTTATGCGAGATAAAAACAATACCCACGCCAGTAGCAAGCAGCTCTTGCAAGCGACTAAACAAGCGTTCGGTTTCCGCAGGGGTAAGCGAGGCGGTAGTTCATCGAGGATCAGAATCCGCGAGTCGCGCATCAGCCCGCGGAGGATTTCCACCATTTGGCGATCGGCGACATCCAGCGATCCTGCCAGACTATGCAGATCAAACTGGCAGCCCAGCGCCGCCAGCAAGTTCTTCATTTTTTGCATGGAGAGCTGTTTTTTGCCATCCCAAACAGGATGTTTTCTTTTATCGACAGGCTTGGGAAAAGCAGCGGTTCCTGGGGAACGAGATAAATGCCCAGCTGATGAGCATGAACTGGCGTTAATCTGGCGTAGTTGTTGCCCCCAATCTCCAGCGTACCGCTATCAGCAGGGGTAATACCGGCAATAATCTTCATTAACGTCGATTTACCGGCACCATTGCCGCCGAGCAGGGCGTGGACCTCCCCCAGGTGCAACGTAAAATCGATGCCTTTCAGGACATTAACCCCTGAATACTGTTTATAAACCGAGCGGGCGCAAAGTAGCGGTAACGCGCGGGTATCACTCGTTTGCATATTTCCCCCGTTCAGTTTTGCAGGTGAGTTTTGAACAAATGTATTTCTGCTTTTAATTTGTTCATAACCTTAGGTGGACATTGCACATATTTCCGACGAATAGATCACAATTTATGCTATTTTGATTTTCACGGTTGCGTTTGTTCATACTTGTAGAGTCAAACTGTGGTTGCCATCACAGATATAAATGCGCAAGAACTGAACAATTGCATTAAAGATTTAAATATGTTCAAAGTGAAGAATGAATTATGACAATCAACGATTCGACAATTTCAGAACAGGGAATGTGTGAAGAAGAACAGGTCGCGCGGATCGCGTGGTTTTACTATCACGACGGGCTGACCCAGAGCGAGATCAGCGATCGTCTCGGCCTGACACGTTTGAAAGTGTCGCGATTGCTGGAGAAAGGGCATCAGTCCGGCATTATTCGCGTGCAGATTAATTCTCGCTTTGAAGGCTGTCTGGAATATGAAACACAATTACGTCGTCAGTTTTCGCTGCAACATGTCCGGGTGATCCCTGGGCTTGCGGATGCTGATGTCGGCGGGCGACTGGGGATAGCGCGGCGCATATGTTGATGAGTTTACTTCAACCACAACAGATGCTGGCGATTGGTTTTGGCGAGGCAACCATGAATACGCTGCAACGCTTAAGTGGTTTTATTTCGTCACAGCAAATTCGCCTGGTCACGCTCTCCGGTGCGTCGGTTCTTATATGACGGGTATCGGGCAGCTTAACGCGGCGTGCAGTGTGAATATTATTCCGGCTCCGTTGCGGGCATCCTCCGCTGACATTGCCCGTACGCTAAAAAATGAAAATTGCGTCAAAGATGTTCTGTTAGCCGCGCAAGCAGCCGATGTGGCGATTGTCGGCATTGGGCCGTCAGTCAACAGAACGACGCGACGATCATTCGCTCCGGTTATATCAGCCAGGGCGAACAGTTAATGATTGGTCGAAAAGGGGCGGTTGGCGACATTTTAGGCTACTTTTTTGATGCAAAAGGTGACGTTGTCACGGATATTAAAATACATAACGAACTGATTGGCTTACCTTTAAGCGCGCTGAAGACCATACCCGTCCGGGTTGGCGTGGCAGGGGGAGAAAATAAAGCCGAAGCAATTGCCGCTGCAATGAAAGGCGGTTATATCAACGCACTGGTTACCGATCAGGACACAGCAGCGGCGATTTTACGTAGTTAAATTTGCATGACCTTATTACCGGGAATGATGGAGAACGTATAGAGGAACAGACAGAACGCATAAGCCGAGGATAATCTAATGGCTCGACTCTTTACCCCTTCAGAATCAAAGTATTACCTGATGGCGCTGGATGCAGGTACCGGAAGTATTCGGGCTGTGATATTCGACCTGGAAAGCAATCAAATAGCAGTGGGACAGGCGGAGTGGCGGCACCTGGCAGTACCGGACGTTCCTGGTTCTATGGAATTTGATCTCAACAAAAACTGGCAACTGGCGTGTGAGTGTATGCGCCAGGCGCTGCACAACGCCGGCATAGCCCCGGAGTATATCGCCGCCGTTTCGGCATGTTCGATGCGTGAAGGCATTGTTTTATATAATAATGAAGGAGCCCCGATCTGGGCCTGCGCCAATGTGGATGCCAGAGCGGCACGCGAAGTTAGCGAACTTAAAGAACTGCACAACAATACCTTTGAAAACGAAGTTTATCGCGCGACCGGACAAACACTGGCTTTAAGTGCCATCCCCAGATTACTTTGGCTGGCGCACCATCGTTCCGATATTTACCGTCAGGCATCAACCATCACCATGATCAGCGACTGGCTGGCCTATATGCTCAGCGGCGAACTGGCGGTGGATCCCTCTAACGCTGGCACCACGGGACTTCTTGATCTAACCACCCGTGACTGGAAACCTGCATTGCTGGATATGGCTGGCCTACGTGCCGATATTCTTTCTCCTGTCAAAGAAACCGGCACATTGCTGGGCGTGGTAAGTTCACAAGCGGCGGAACTCTGCGGTCTGAAGGCGGGCACTCCGGTGGTCGTTGGAGGAGGCGACGTGCAGCTTGGTTGCCTTGGGTTAGGCGTTGTGCGTCCGGCACAAACCGCGGTTCTTGGCGGCACATTCTGGCAGCAAGTTGTAAATTTAGCCGCGCCGGTGACAGACCCAGAAATGAACGTGCGCGTTAATCCTCATGTTATTCCTGGCATGGTACAAGCTGAATCTATAAGCTTTTTTACCGGACTCACCATGCGCTGGTTCCGCGATGCTTTCTGTGCCGAAGAAAAACTGATTGCCGAACGTTTAGGCATCGACACCTATACGCTGCTGGAAGAGATGGCCAGTCGGGTGCCGCCTGGGTCGTGGGGCGTAATGCCGATCTTCTCCGACAGAATGCGCTTTAAAACCTGGTATCACGCTGCGCCTTCCTTTATTAACTTGTCCATTGACCCGGATAAATGTAACAAAGCGACATTGTTCCGTGCGCTGGAAGAAAAATGCGGCGATTGTATCAGCGTGTAACTTGCAGCAAATTGCTGATTTCTCGAATATTCATCCTTCATCGTTAGTCTTTGCAGGCGGAGGTTCAAAAGGGAAATTATGGAGTCAAATTCTCGCTGATGTCTCGGGATTACCCGTCAATATTCCGGTGGTCAAAGAAGCCACTGCATTAGGATGTGCCATTGCAGCTGGCGTCGGTGCCGGAATTTTTCATCAATGGCAGAAACCGGAGAACGCCTGGTTCGCTGGGAACGGACGCACACACCAGACCCGGAAAAGCATGAACTTTATCAGGATTCACGCGATAAGTGGCAGGCAGTTTATCAGGATCAGCTGGGGCTGGTTGATCATGGACTGACGACGTCGTTATGGAAAGCGCCTGGGTTATAGTTTCATTGACAGCCACATCATGATGACCGTGGCTGTTAGTTTTTGAGTATAGTTATTCTTATTTCCCTTCTTTTAGAGCTGGCTTGTTAAAAGCCAGCTTGCAGATTCATCGTTCCATCACCAGTACTATATTCAAGGGAAAATTGCTATTTTTCTTAAAGCATTAAGCACACCCCTTATTTTATAGCGAATATTCCTAAAGACACTAATGGATGCAAAAGGGGTTTAATAACTTCGATTTTTAGCAATTAGTGCTATTCTTTGTTAAATATGATGATAATAATTTTCCTATTGAAAGAAACAGTTTTCTTATTAATCAACAATAACTCATAGTTCATTTTTAAATAAAATAAGAACTATGCATTTTTTAATCTATCAATTCGAAAGTATTAGCAAATTAGCCAAGTTGACACCTTCCCACCTCCAACTAACACTCAATACAGACCTCTGACAATTTAATAAGTTTCATTTTTAATGTCTGACGACTCATCTCTTTCGTGGCTGTATTGTTTGTATATGGAGCGTTTATATGAATAGAATCTATCGCGTGATATGGAATTGCACCCTACAGGTATTTCAGGCCTGCTCGGAATTAACTCTCAGGGTAGGTAAAACATCAATGGTTAATTTGCGTAAATCCTCTGGACTGACAACGAAATTCCGTAGATTGACGCTGGGTGTTTTGCTGGCACTAAGCGGTTCAGCGTCTGGTGCGAGTCTGGAAGTTGATAATGGTCAGATTACCAATATTTGATACTGATGTTGCTTATGATGCCTACCTGGTTGGCTGGTATGGCACTGGAGTTCTTAATATTTTGGCTGACGGTAGTGCCTCCTTAACCACTATTACTACCAGCGTCATTGGCGCTAATGAGGACTCAGAGGGCACCGTTAATGTTTTGGGTGGCACCTGGCGATTGTATGATAGCGGAAATAATGCAAGGCCTTTAAATGTGGGTCAATCCGGAACGGGGACGCTGAATATTAAACAGAAAGGTCACGTTGATGGAGGCTATTTAAGACTAGGTTCCTCGACAGGAGACGTCGGGACGGTCAATGTTGAGGGAGAGGACTCGGTTCTGACGACCGAATTATTCGAAATAGGGAGTTACGGTACGGGCTCATTAAATATTACGGATAAGGGTTACGTCACGAGTTCAATAGTCGCCATTTTAGGATATCAAGCGAACAGTAATGGTAAGGTTGTCGTTGAAAAGGGTGGCGAGTGGCTAATAAAAAATAATGATTCCTCAATTGAATTTCAAATTGGTAATCAAGGAACTGGGGAGGCGACTATTCTCGAGGGTGGCTGATTACGGCTGAAAATACGATTATCGGTGGCAATGCCACCGGTATCGGAACCCTGAATGTGCAGGATCAAGACTCTGTCATCACGGTACGCAGACTCTATAATGGGTATTTCGGTAATGGCACAGTTAATATTTCCAATAATGGACTGATTAATAACAAAGAATATTCATTGGTGGGCGTTCAGGACGGTTCCCACGGTGTCGTCAACGTGACCGATAAAGGGCATTGGAATTTCCTCGGAACGGGCGAAGCTTTCCGCTATATCTATATCGGTGATGCTGGCGACGGTGAACTTAATGTCTCGAGTGAAGGCAAAGTAGATTCGGGAATTATCACTGCGGGGATGAAAGAAACAGGCACAGGCAACATTACTGTTAAGGATAAGAACTCCGTTATCACTAATCTCGGAACTAATCTTGGTTATGACGGCCACGGCGAAATGAATATCAGTAATGAGGGGCTTGTTGTCAGCAACGGAGGAAGTTCTCTCGGTTATGGAGAAACCGGCGTCGGGAAGGTTAACATCACCACGGGGGGGATGTGGGAGGTCAATAAGAATGTCTATACCACCATTGGTGTTGCGGGCGTCGGAAACCTCAATATTAGCGATGGCGGTAAGTTCGTATCGCAAATATTACTTTTTTGGGCGATAAAGCAAGCGGTATCGGCACACTGAACCTGATGGATGCGACATCATCGTTCGATACTGTGGGTATCAATGTCGGTAATTTTGGTAGCGGTATCGTAAATGTCAGTAATGGTGCCACCCTTAATTCAACGGGCTATGGATTTATCGGAGGAAATGCCTCCGGTAAGGGAATAGTTAATATTTCAACGGATAGTCTCTGGAATTTAAAGACGTCTTCTACTAACGCCCAATTGCTACAAGTCGGTGTATTAGGCACGGGTGAACTGAATATTACCACCGGAGGTATAGTTAAAGCGCGTGATACACAGATAGCTCTCAATGACAAAAGTAAGGGCGACGTGAGGTGGATGGCAGAACTCTCTTCTTGAAACATTCAATATGTACGTAGGGACATCTGGTACGGGTACGTTAACCCTGACGAATAGCGGCACGCTGAATGTCGAAGGTGGAGAAGTTACTTAGGTGTTTTTGAACCTGCTGTAGGAACGCTAAACATTGGTGCAGCTCACGGTGAGGCGGCGGCAGATGCCGGGTATATCACCAACGCGACGAAAGTAGAGTTTGGCTCTGGCGAAGGTGTTTTTTGTCTTTAATCATACTAATAACAGTGATGCCGGCTACCAGGTCGATATGCTGATTACAGGTGACGATAAAGACGGAAAAGTGTTCCATGATGCAGGCCATACGGTGTTCAATGCAGGGAATACTTATAAGCGGTAAACGCTGGTCAATGACGGCCTCCTGACCATTGCGTCTCATACGGCAGATGGGGTAACGGGCATGGGTTCGAGTGAAGTAACCATTGCAAGCCCCGGTACGCTCGACATTCTCGCATCATCGAACAGTGCAGGAGATTACACGCTGACCAATGCGCTCAAAGGCGATGGCTTGATGCGAGTGCAGCTGTCATCCTCCGACAAGATGTTTGGCTTTACCCATGCAACAGGGACTGAATTCGCCGGTGTTGCCCAACTGAAAAACAGTACCTTCACTCTGGAACGCGACAACACCGCTGCGCTTACTCACGCGATGTTGCAGTCTGACAGTGAAAATACCACATCGGTAAACGTGGGAGAGCAATCCATTGGTGGGCTGGCCATGAATGGTGGTACGCTCATTTTCGATACGGATATTCCTGCTGCGACGCTTGCAGAGGGATATATCAGCGTCGATACGCTGGTTGTCGCGCGGGTGACTACACCTGGAAAGGCCGTAACTATCAGGTAAACGGGACGGACGACGTGCTTATCGACGTGACCTAACCGTGGAATGATCCATGCGAATAACCTCTGACGACGCTCAATTTGCTGGAACACGATGATAGCCATGTCGGCGTTCAACTGGTGAAGGCGCAAACGGTTATTGGGTCGGGTGGCTCATTAACGTTACGTGATTTACAGGGCGACGAGGTGGAAGCGGACAAAACGTTACACATTGCGCAAAACGGAACGGTGGTCGCCGAGGGTGATTATGGATTCCGCCTCACGACCGCACCAGGTGATGGTTTGTACGTTAACTATGGGCTGAAAGCGCTGAACATCCATGGTGGGCAAAAGCTGACATTAGCCGAACATGGCGGAGCCTATGGCGCAACGGCCGATATGTCGGCAAAAATCGGTGGTGAAGGGGATCTGGCAATCAATACTGTGCGACAGGTTTCGCTTTCCAACGGTCAGAACGACTATCAGGGGGCAACCTACGTTCAGATGGGGACATTACGTACCGATGCGGATGGTGCACTTGGCAACACCCGGGAACTGAACATCAGCAACGCGGCCATCGTCGATCTTAATGGATCGACGCAGACGGTAGAGACATTCACCGGGCAGATGGGTTCGACTGTTTTGTTCAAAGAGGGGGCGCTGACGGTAAATAAAGGTGGGATCAGTCAGGGTGAACTGACAGGTGGCGGAAACCTGAATGTTACAGGGGGAACGCTGGCTATCGAGGGGCTTAATGCACGCTACAATGCGTTAACCAGCATTAGCCCAAATGCGGAAGTCAGCCTCGATAATACTCAGGGGTTAGGCAGAGGAAATATTGCCAATGACGGTCTGTTTACGCTAAAAAACGTGACTGGCGAACTTCAAAAGGCTTTTAAAGCCTCCCTTTTATCCGCGATCGCGGATATCGCAGCGTTTATCCCGTACAGCGGATAAGATGTGTTTCCAGATTGACTTTATCCTCACTAAAGGATAAAACTGATAATGTCCCTTAAGCGGATAAATTTGCTGTGGACGTATGACATGATGAGCTTTCAGAAGATCTATAGCCCAACGCAATTAGCGAATGCAATGAAACTGGTTCGCCAGCAAAATGGCTGGACGCAGAGCGAGCTGGCGAAAAAAATCGGCATTAAGCAGGCGACGATTTCCAATTTCGAAAACAACCCTGACAATACCTCGCTCACGACATTTTTTAAGATTTTACAGTCGCTTGAACTCTCAATGACGCTATGCGACACGAAAAATGCCTCGCCAGAATCAACAGAACAGCAAGATCTGGAGTGGTAATGCCCAAACTAGTCACTTGGATGAACAACCAGCGGGTAGGCGAGTTAACGAAGTTAGCCAACGGCGCGCACACCTTTAAGTATGCACCGGAGTGGTTAGCCAGCCGTTATGCCAGACCGTTGTCACTTTCGCTGCCATTGCAGAGGGGGAATATCACCTCTGATGCCGTATTTAACTTCTTCGATAACTTGTTACCCGATAGCCCGATTGTACGTGACCGGATCGTTAAACGTTATCATGCCAAATCCAGACAACCGTTTGATTTATTGTCAGAAATAGGGCGAGACAGCGTTGGTGCCGTGACGTTAATACCCGAAGACGAAACCGTAACGCGTCCGATAATGGCATGGGAAAAGCTTACTGAAGCCAGACTTGAAGAAGTATTAACGGCTTATAAAGCAGATATCCCGCTAGGCATGATTAGAGAAGAAAATGACTTTCGCATCTCGGTTGCTGGCGCACAGGAGAAGACAGCACTGCTCAGAATAGGCAATGACTGGTGCATTCCGAAAGGAATAACGCCGACGACGCACATCATTAAATTACCGATTGGCGAAATCAGGCAGCCCAATGCGACGCTCGATCTCAGCCAAAGCGTTGATAATGAGTATTACTGTCTGCTGCTGGCGAAAGAACTTGGGTTGAATGTTCCGGACGCAGAAATCATTAAAGCGGGAAATGTGCGCGCGTTAGTGGTCGAACGTTTTGACAGGCGTTGGAATGCTGAGCGAACGGTTTTACTTCGCTTGCCACAGGAGGATATGTGTCAGACATTCGGTTTACCTTCATCGGTGAAATATGAATCAGATGGAGGCCCAGGCATCGCGCGGATCATGGCTTTTTTGATGGGGTCCAGCGAGGCGCTTCGCGATCGCTATGATTTTATGAAGTTTCAGGTGTTCCAGTGGTTGATTGGCGCAACGGATGGCCATGCAAAAAACTTCTCCGTATTTATTCAGGCTGGCGGCAGTTATCGACTCACGCCATTTTATGACATCATTTCAGCATTTCCGGTATTGGGTGGCGCGGGAATACACATCAGCGATCTCAAACTGGCAATGGGGCTTAACGCATCCAAAGGCAAAAAAACGGCAATCGATAAAATTTATCCGCGACATTTTTTGGCGACAGCAAAGGTGCTGAGATTCCCGGAAGTGCAGATGCATGAAATCCTGAGTGACTTTGCCAGAATGATTCCGGCAGCACTGGATAACGTGAAGACTTCATTACCGACAGATTTTCCAGAGAACGTGGTGACGGCAGTTGAAACCAATGTGTTGAGGTTGCACGGTCGGTTAAGCCGAGAATACGGTATTAAGTAAGAGTAAGATATGGGGTTTGGTCGTTGTTAATGAGCAGGACAATCATGACCGCCAACGACTAGATTCTCCCTTGGTTTATGTTGGTGCGCATAATGTATATTATGTTAAATCATGTCTGAGTGATGCGAAGTGCTTTTCTGGTAGTCGTTATTCGTTCAGGGTTCAAGAACTTAAGCCTCTCCTCTTTCATAATTGGCCTGTGCATGGAGAAATAGCCTGGTTATTCCCTGCCCCATGCTAAGAGCGCAGTGTCTGTCGCATAGATACTGCATACGAAAACACCAGAGGGTGCTGTTACTTATTTAAGGACGGATCAAGCGGGAATGAGTCCACTCCGGTATCAGAAATGGCTACGTCTCAATGAAGTCAGGCGACCGATGCTGAATGAACATTACGATGTCACCACAGCAGCCTATGCTGTCGGTTACGAAAGCTATCCCATTTCAGTCGGGAATATTCGCGGATGGTTCGTTCTTCTCGCCTGGCTAAAGCGGGTGACCTCAGCTCCGCCGTTGGCTTCAATATCAAGCTGAATGATTGTGATACCAATGTTTCCAGTAATGCAGCTGTTGCATTCCTGGGTACTACTGTCACCAGTAATGACGATACGTTAGCGCTGCAGAGTTCAGCGGCAGGCTCTGCCCAAAATGTCGGTATTCAAATTTTGGACCGTACGGGTGAGGTATTAATACTTGATGGGGCCACTTTTAGTGCTAAAACCGACTTGATTGATGGCACGAATATACTGCCATTCCAGGCTCGTTATATTGCTCTCGGGCAGTCCGTAGCTGGGGTAATGACTCCAACTTATTGATTAGTGTTTTATGTTCAGATAATGCCCGAATGACTTTGTCATGCAGCTCCACCGATTTTGAGAACGACAGCGACTTCCGTCCAGCCGTGCCAGGTGCTGCCTCAGATTCAGGTTATGCCGCTCAATTC
>ENA-OQIG01000585-OQIG01000585.1-human-gut-metagenome-genome-assembly--contig:-NODE-585-length-20161-cov-3.427324_pt1 | contig 20161 bp, 29 predicted proteins | sample MGYA00242576_ERZ504741 | MGnify/ENA primary metagenome ERZ504741 (study PRJEB26092, sample SAMD00036436) | human gut metagenome | host: Homo sapiens | study: EMG produced TPA metagenomics assembly of... | reverse complement strand
ATATCTATAAAAGCATTATTCCTTTGTTCTTACAACATTATACAAATCCTGAATTGTATGGGCACTACGTATATCTTCTCCTTTAATACGTACATCATATTCCTCATCTATCATTGCAATAACAGATAATGCAATCAATGAACTCCATTCTTCTAATTCTTTAAAAACGGTTTCCGCACCAAATACAGATTCATCTGTTTCATCAAACTGAGCTGCAAAATTTTCAATAAATGTTTTAAGTTCCATTTTATTATTATTTAAAATTTGACAATAGTTGCAGGATTACCAACATAGGTAGAATCATCTTTAGTATTACGAATGATTACACTGTTAGCTCCGACAACTGTTCTATATCCTATTCGATTTTTTTGTAATATTATAGCTCCTGTTCCTATATAATTCTCATCATTGATTACCGTTCCACCAGAAATATGTACTTTAGGCATAAAAACATTATAATTTCCTATTTTTGAGTCGTGACCGATAGTAATAAAACCATTAAAAGAATTAAAATCTCCAATCGTTATATCACAAGTAACACAGCATCCCCAACAAAAAATATTTCCTTTCCCTAAGGACAGAGAATTTTGATCCGTAAAACGCACATCAGGAGCTATGATATTGGGAAATTCAATATATGGATTCTTTATTTTACCCACTAATTTATGAACTCCAACAGGAGAAGCAATAGCAATAATTACATCTAACGGCTCATCATACATATTTAAAACCTCAAGTCCTCCAAGTACTTTTCCATATCCGCAAGAATAGCCTATAGGCTTTGTATCATCGAAAAAACCAATTAGATTCCATCTTGACTCACATTGGTTAATAATATTAAGCATACATGAGACTTCACGACCAAAACCTCCTGCTCCATAAATTGCTATATTCTTCATGTCTTAATTATTTCCATTAAAAGCTTCCATCGTTGAACAAGTATCAGAACTGATTCCTTCACGTACAAAAACTTTTTTTATTGTTAAAAAGATAATTTTTAAATCAAGTGAGAAAGAACAATGGTCTACATACCAAACATCCAACTCAAACTTCCTTGTCCATGAAATAGCATTACGTCCATTCACTTGCGCCCATCCGGTAATACCGGGACGAACTTCATGACGGCGAGCCTGTTCGCTATTGTATAGAGACAAATACTGAGGAAGCAAAGGACGTGGTCCAATCAAGGACATATCGCCTTTCAAAACATTGATTAATTGTGGAAGTTCGTCAATCGAAGTAGAACGAACAAACTTACCAATCTTAGTTAATCGTCTATCATCCGGAAGTAAGTTTCCTTCTGCATCACGTTCATCTGTCATAGTTTTAAATTTGATGACTTTAAAGATTTTACCATGCCTTCCGGGCCTCTCCTGAAGAAAAAAAAGCACCAGCTCCCTTATTCGCAAAATGAAGCCAAAGAGCACTTCCTAATAAAATAGGTAAAAAGATAAGTAAGCCAAGAAAGCCTATAAGCACATCCATCAAACGCTTTATGAAACTACGATACATATTGTTCCGCATTTTTATAGGTATAATTTAAGGATGCCTTCATTGAATTATTGGAATAAGTTCTCCAAAGCATATTATCTGTCTTCAATTCTTTTATAAAACCAGCCATTGCAGCCACTTTTTTCTTTTGTAAAACATCTCCCACAATCATATGCTGCAACCAAATGCGCCAACTCGGATTCATCAGATGCTATACATAATAAAGGGGTACCGACAGCGAGCAAATTGTATGTTTTACTGGGAACACTTACCAAAGCTGTTTCATCAGTTAGAGTAATAATTGATATATCAGCAGCACTCAACGAATATTTCAAATCTTGCGAAGGTTGCCATGGTAAAAAATAGCAATTTTTCAAATTCTTATCTTTCACCCATGACATTAACTCATTTCTTTTTTAACCCTTCTCCAATAATAAGGAAAATAATATCTTCATTTTCTTTAACCTCTTCCGCTATTTCAATAATAGATTCTACATTATGAGTAAATCCTATATTGCCAGAATACATGACAACAAATTTGTCGAGTAAATTATGTTTTAAGATGAATGGATTTTCTGTTTTTTCAATCCTCAATAAAGAATCCATACCCATCCAATTCGGAATCACAACTATTTTATCTTTATCACAATATTTTAATAGTAAAGCTGCCATTCCACTGCTCAGCGTATATATCTTATCAGCATTGCTATATATTCGCCTATTAATTTTAGCCCACACTTTATATATCCAGGAATCTTGGCATATTCCAACATTACTCAATGCATCCGGATATACATCATAAACGATAACAGAATATTGGTGTTTCAATATTAATGACGGGAAATAAGACATTGGTGGATTAGTTACATAAACGACCCTATAATGCCGATATTTCCAAAGTAATAAGAAAAAAACCTGCAAAGTAGCCGCAAACCACGTTAATGTGCGCATAAAAAATGAAGTACGAACATAAATAACTATTTTATGTATTTTAACAGAGTTGTTCAATGTCCTCCCTAACGTATCGAAACTACCCGCAAGCAAAACAACATCGGAATATTTCTCGGCATAAGCATTCACTATATCAATCATTAAATATCCCGTTGATTGATTGACCAAAACAATTTTTTTCATACACTATAAATATTCAAAGTAGAAATGGTAAGGATAGATACCAAACCATTCAGGACGCAAATAAGAAATAACGAAATATTTCATAACAAAAAGTGATACAATCATGATGACCGATATCAATTTATTCGTATTATTGCCCAAAGAGAATAAAACATTTGGTAAAAGAACAATAGCGAAGATGTCAAAATATGCGGTTATCCTTCCCAACACTCCTAAATTAGTGGCTAATGCCCAAAAGATGCTACTCACCATTAATAACTTCACCATCAATATATTACCCCGGGTTCTTACAGCAACATTTCCCCAACCCCAAAAGCAAAAGCACAACACTGCAATATCGACAAACAAATGCAATACACTGGCTAATTTCGACTCTTCGACTATTCCAAAATCACTGCTCATCAAATACTGTCCATACACACCGAATTCCATTAAAACAAATTGTAGTATTTTTCCTGAAAAAGCAAATGAAATCAGTAATATAGCTAAATAACCTAAAAATACTTTCCTGTTAAGAGGTATTCGGTCTATCCAGATCATAACTATAAATATAATTGATGATAAATGAAATAAAGAAGCAAATATCACCAGAAGCAAGAATTTCCCAATAACTCTTCTATCTAAATATCTATAGGCCCATAAAATAATAGATAAAGCAAAAAATTGCCTCAGAACATTCATACTCTGATCGAAGAACCCCATTCCCACAAATAGAAATACACTCAACCAAACTGAAGATGAATACTTCTAATAAAACAAACACATGACCAAATATAAAAAAGATTCAAAGCCAATAAGAACATCTGAAAATTGGATGTCATCAAGAAATTATTTTAGACAGTAGCATAAAACCTGCTTCATAAGTGTAAGGATTTTCATAAAAAGCATAATTCCCATGAGCAAAAACGCCAAACATATCAGAATATACATACGTATCTGTACCATACTTGGGATACCTCAATGAACTAAACAGTAGAAGTGGAAAAAAAGTAAAGAACAAATATAAAATATCTCTTATAGAACGTTTCCAGCCATTTACCGAATAAAACAGGAAAGAAAAAAACAAAACAGACCCTATGATGTAATAAGCAAACCACATAGTCTATAGTTTCCTGAATATTTGTTTAAAACTCCCCAAACGCGTCTGATAAGAGAAGTTGCTTTTTACGTATTGAATACCACTCTTTAAATGCTCCACATCAGTTTTCTTCCTACACAACTCTAATATAAGTCGGGATATTGTATCTTCATTATCAATATCTACTTTATATCCAAAGCTTCCCATACAATCACGAAGTCCTCCCCTTCCACTATGCACTACGCAACATCCTGCAGCCAAAGCCTCCATAGCAGCTATACCAAACCCTTCATATGCAGATAGCTGAATATAAAATTGGCTCTCCTTCAACAGATTTATCTTGTTGTGCTCTTGGATAGTACCCAAATATATGACTGATTCTTCCAAATGCAATTCGGAAATCAAACTCTGAATATAATCGCTCCCAGCCCCAGATGGTCCAACTATGTAAAATTTATAATCAGGAATTCGTTCCCTTATTGATGCAAATATACGTATTGCCCTATCTACCCCTTTACGATAAACGTTTTCTATACTCACCATCCAAGCTATTGTTACAAAATAATGTTTCTTCTCCAAGAAATCACCTTTAAACTCAAAACTATCAAAATCTATAACATGAAAAGAAAGCGCACAGTTAGAAGGTAATTTTCCCCCATAAATATCTTTCACATTAGATTGATCTGTCTGTGAGACTAAGATGCTTGTATCACTAAACAAGTTACATAATTTAAAGAGAATCTTCTGAATATATCTTTGTCTTGGAGTAGCAACATTCTTGTCTAGTGCATCAATACCTCCTGTAAAAAGAACCTTTTTCCCGAATAGTTTTGCAAACAAAGCAGCTATCAACCCATATCTATAGAAGTATATAAATGCAATATCATATTTCCAGAACAATAAAAAATCAAAAGATTTCTTACTCAAAGCAACTTTATAACCCAAATCTTTCAAAATTAATATATCATTGCGATAATAACTTTGAATAGAAAACATTTTCTTTGTCTGTACACTTGAATAAAAAAATACCGTTTTAGACATATCAATTTATTGAAGTTAAAATAGTATGTAGAAATCGCAGTTTAGCCTTTCTTCCAGTCCAATAAAAAACCAATGGGAATAAAATTAAAAATGACAAAATTCTAAAACTTAAATAGCTCATATAAGAATTATGCTTTTTCATATATCGGAACAAACTTTCAAAGCCACGAAAATCATTTCTATTTGAGCGTTTTCTTTTAGAACTCCCTCCATTATAATGAACAATCTTAGGTGAATCAATAATGATCCGCTCAATTCCCATCTGACTCATCCGCTTTTGCAAATCAGTTTCTTCATAATACATAAAAAAAGCTGTATCAAAAAGACCGGCTTTTTCAAATGTCTCACGAGTCAAAAACATATCTGCACCTGTTATATAATCTACATGGAAAGCCCCCTCAAATAATTTTTCTTCACTTTTCTTGTTAGGAAATGGGAGAGTCAATATAAAACCTAAACGATTTAAAATTGTGGGGAATTTCCCATAAGAGTGTCCATAAGTATTATCCGGATTCAACAACATTGTTCCATATACACAAGAAGATAAATGTTGCTCTGCATAATCATAAAATAATTTAATAGCATTATTTAAAAGAATAGTATCAGAATTTAATAAAAACAGATACTTACCTTTTGCATACTGATAACCTGTATTATTCGCACTTCCGAAGCCCTCATTCGCTAAATTCTGGATAAACACAATCCGCTTATCAAGTCTCAATATCTCACCACTTCCATCATCAGAATTATTATCAACAACTATTACTTCAAAATCAATTCCTAATGTATGTGTAAAAATACTATTAATACAATTTAAAGTCAGCTCTATTGTATTATAGTTCACAATTATAACAGAAACATCCATATAAACAGCCAATCAATTTATTATTACCTTAGGATACCAATTCAAAATCATTCGGATTAAAGGACGAAAGCATCTAAGAAGATATGTAAACCTATAAGATAGAGGGATACGGCATGGCAAAGCAGGCTTCAAGTTATAATACAATTCTGCATATTGAGATTTCCTGTTCAAGCCTTCTATTAACTCTACTGTAGTTTTACGGGCTTGTACTCCAATTCTTTTTCTTAAATCTTCATCTTTACCTAATAAAGTTGCATATTTTACTATTTCATCATATGTCTCAGCTATAAACCCATTTTCTCCATGTATAAAACGTTCTTTAGGAGCTTCTGAACCATAATAAACTACAGGTTTATTCATTAACATAGCTAGCCCCAAATTAGCATCTATTGAAGCGTGGCTATCCACAGGTATCTGATAAAGACAAACATCAAAAGTCGCACAAACCTTTAACCATTCTTCATAAGGTAATAAATCATATATAATAATATCATTTCTACCTTTTGCTTTTCGACGAACCCAATTATCCCCCTTAGGAATACCAACTATACAAAATATTTTATTGGAAATGGAGATTCGGTCAAAAATATCAATCATATTTAATGGGCATTTGGACAAAGAAGTCCTCTGCCGAAAATTATAGGCCCATTTTCATTTCTCTTGAATGAAATTCCAGATGTTTGCTCACAAAGTCTAGGATCCCCGCTAAAATATATTTGTTTTCTTCTTTCCTGGGGTATAAATCTAATAATCGAATCATTATATGAAGCTTTGTCTATCAAGACAATATAGGACGAGTGTTGAATTTCAAAAGGACTTAAAAGCAAACTTTTGAATGAAGGGCGTTGACATACGGTAGTCAACACAGGGATTTGCAATGACACCTGTATTGCAGATTTTACTACACGATAAAAAATATCCGAATTTCGAGTTTTAAAGTAATGTATACAACTAAATGATTTCTTTCTTAAATAATCCGTAATAGAATCGACTTCATCAAATTGTTTGATATGTAAATCTGGATCTGAACTTACTTTCCACCTACAGAGAATATCATAATCATCAATAAAGGTACTATTCCTAATAAATTCATTCAATGCACTGGATGCTCCATCACCAATTTTATAATATGAGATTAAAAAAAGTACCTTCATCTTATTATATACTTAAAATAAATGTATACCATTGCAACAATACATCAATCAATTATAATAGACAAAATCCGTTCAATATCCTCATCTGATAAATTCGGATGCATTGGAAGACAAATAATCTCATTCGCTTTTTGCGTAGCCACAGGCAAGTTATCAGGAGTCGCGGAAGCTAATCCTCTATAAGTAGAAAAAGTACTTATCAACGGATAAAAATATCTTCTTCCTAAAACACCTTTTTCTTTCATCTTGAAATAAACCTCATCACGAGACATCCCGTATTCTTCGGCATCAATAAAAATAGGAAAATAAGAGTTATTATGTCGTACACCCGATATTTCATCCATAAAAGAAATACCTTTCACTTTCCTTAATCCTTCACGATAAGAGTTGGCAACCTGATTCCGCCTCTTAATTGCATCATCAACATAATTTAACAGCAGTAAGCCATAAGCTGAACGGACTTCATCCATTTTACCATTTATACCAGGAGCAACAATGGTAGTCTCATCAGCAAAACCGAAATTTTTCAGATAATCAATACGTTTCTTGGTCTTCTCATCATGGCAAATCAAAGCTCCCCCCTCAATCGTATTATACACCTTTGTTGCATGAAAGCTCAAAGTAGACATATCTCCTGCTTCCAAAATAGATTTTCCTTGAACCTCTACTCCAAAAGCATGAGCCGCATCATAAATAACCTTTAATCCATACTTATTTGCAATTTCCTGTATACGTACCGTATCACAAGGAATTCCATATACATGTACTGGCATAATGGCTGTCGTTTTAGGAGTAATGGACGCTTCTATCTTGTCTGGATCAATATTACATGTTACTGGATCAATATCTACAAAAACAGGTTTTATTCCATTCCACCACAAAGAATGTGTAGTGGCAACAAAACTATAAGGAGTAGTAATAACTTCGCCTGTTATACGTAAGGCCTGTAAAGCTACCATCAGAGGCAAAGTACCATTAGTAAACAAACTCACATAGGGAACCTTTAGGTATTCGCACAAAGCCTTTTCTAGAGTCTCATGATAACTTCCGTTGTTAGTCAACCATTTACGCTTCCATATATCTTCCAAGTAAGGAATAAATTCCGATAGAGGAGGAAGAAGAGGTGAAGTAACTGTTATAATTTTTTCATTCATTATAAATCTATTATATTTTGTTAGCGCCCAATTTCAATACGTATCTCAAGAAAATCTGCCACAAGATGGTTTCCTGATAAACAACGTCAAAAAGGATCTTAATTTCCAACATTTATTATTAATTCATTCCGGTCATAAAAAGCGATAAATATTTATAAATACTACATCCTTCTCGCTGAAGGATCTCTTGAAATAATCCAGCACGGACACACCCTGCATCCTGCAAGTGGAGATGATGGTATGATATACCGCCGAGATGCGGGTCATCTTATCACTTCCGAAGAATAACGACATCACCATCTTCCGGTTCACGATCCAACTGTTGGTGAATTATGGATAGGACCTTATCATATTTACAGCGCATATCGTGGAAATCGCGGACAAAGAAAAAGCTGTTAAGACCGGTTATATTCAACATAAGCCTCCAATTTCTCTACTAAGCTTTTCAAGCCTTCAGCTTAAATTTTTCTGATTGATATGAACACCATTGCTCATGCGGATATCTACCAAAATTCGAAGTTCGGTATGAGAAGAAAGCCGAGTATCCACTTCCGGCTTTTGTTCCGGGATTGGGGAAGAAATTTCCTGCATTTCTACTTCCAGTGAGGGAGTACCCAAAATCTGAACAGGAATTATCTTCTTTCGTGCATCCTTGTACCATTTGCAAATAGGTTATAAGGAATGTTATTGGACATACAGAATTTCTCAATCGAAACACCAGCGGGGATTCCTTCCAATTTATAGCGCAAAAATAGACGTTCAAAATCATTACAACTATACATAAACTTTACTTTTCATTGAACGAAAACAAAATTCTGGCTTTTATATCGTTTATCCTATACGTCATTTTGGGACATTAACTTATGAGTTCTTTCTTATTATAGATAGTATGATTCGACGTATTTCTTTATACTCCTCCAACCGCATTCTTTCATAAGCCACGATAGCTAACAGAATCCCAACAGATACCTGAAGTAATAAAGTCACCAAAAAATTAAAATGTAAGAAAGTGATTCCCCACATTAATAATGCTACAAGGGAAGAAACAAGAAAACAAGGAAATATATCTTTAACCTGTTTTACAGTAGAATAATCTATTAATCTTCCAGAATAGTAACTATTTAAAATATAAGATACTAATGAAATGCAAACAGCACCCCATAACATATAGTTGATACCCCAGAATATTCCGATCATAATTGGGATAACAGCAATTATTTTTTTTACAATTTCCAATTTAAGAAATAAACCGGAATGGCCTCTTACCTGTAAAATATTTAAATTTATAGCATGCAATGGATAAAGCATCTCTGAAAAACATATAATCTGTAAAAACGGAACAGCCATCAACCATTTTTCTCCGATCAGAATAACAATCAATGGTTTTGCTATGGCTGCAAGACCAAACATCAAGGCAAATGTTATTAACATAGTAACCTTTATTATTTTGCGATAAGCATCCCGTAGCCGTTCCGGTTCTTCTTGAATAGAACTAAGTACCGGATAACTAACTCTCTGGACCACAGAAGTTAAATTACTAGAGAATATTGTAGAAAACTGTTCTGCACGCGTATATTGCCCTAATTGAGTTGCACTGTAGTAACGACCGATCACTATATAATATACATTCTTATAAAAACATCGATAAGCCCTGATAATAGCAGTTTAGAGCCAAAACCAAATAAGTCTTTAAAACTCTTATATGAAAATTCCCATAATGGTCGCCATTTCCCATAAATCCATAAAAGGACTGAGTTAAAAAATTGACGGGATAACTGTTGCCCCACCAAACTCCAAACTCCACAATGATATAGAGCCATTGTAATGCCAACGCCACCACTTACAAGAGAAGCTATCAATGAGACTTTTGTCTGTGTTTTAAAATCAATGTTTCTAACCAACACGGTACGTTGTATGATAGAACAAGAATTTATGATCAAAACCAGTCCTAAAACCCTGATAACAGGTATAAGCAACGATTCCGAGAAAAAACAACTAATAGCCGGTGCACATATCCAAAGAAGAATATAAAGACAGATGGAAATAACTATATTAAAGTAAAATACGGTATTATAATCAGTATCCTTAACATCTATCTTACGAATTAGAGCGCTCGAAAAGCCACTGTCAATAATAGAATTTGATATCGCTATAAAGATAGCAATCATAGCCATGACACCATATTCCTCCGGTGAGAGTATACGGGCCAAAATCAAACCTACAAGAAAGGATACTCCCGAACCTGAGATATTATCAGCGAAACTCCACCATACCCCTTTGATAGTTTTATCCTTTAGTGTTCCCGACACGATGCTACTATCCTTTGTACATCATTTTATAATACTCTTCGTACTCTCCAGTTGTAATAGCATCCATCCACTCTTGGTTATCCAGATACCAACGAACCGTTCGTTCTATTCCTTCCTCAAACTGTAAACTAGGCTTCCAACCCAATTCTTTTTTTAATTTTGTAGAATCAATAGCATAACGCAGATCATGTCCGGCACGATCCGTAACATAAGTGATCAGATGCTCACTGATTCCTTCTGCATTACCTAACAAACGATCGACAGTTTTTATAATTACTTTTATCAAATCAATGTTCTTCCATTCATTAAAGCCACCAATATTATAAGTATCAGCAATCTTTCCTTTATGAAAAATCAGATCAATGGCACGGGCATGATCTTCTACATATAGCCAGTCACGCACATTCTCCCCCTTACCATACACGGGTAATGGTTTGCCTTGTCGAATGTTGTTAATGAAAAGTGGAATCAATTTTTCAGGGAATTGATAAGGCCCATAATTATTCGAACAATTTGTCACAATGGTTGGCATACCATAAGTATCATGGTAAGCCCGAACAAAATGATCACTACTTGCTTTACTAGCTGAGTAAGGACTATGAGGATCATATTTAGTAGATTCCGTAAAATATGTACCATCAGACCTCAATGCACCGTATACCTCATCGGTAGAAATATGATAAAAACGCTTTCCATCATACTTCTCCGGACACTCCTCCCACATCTGCCTGGCTGCCTGTAATAGGCAAAGAGTACCCATTACATTAGTACGAGCAAAGGTAAGCGGATCTTTAATGGAGCGATCTACATGACTTTCGGCCGCCAAATGAATAATTCCGTCAATTTTATATTCAGAAAAAATATCTATCAGTTTATCAAAATCACAAATATCAGCTTTGATAAAAGTATAGTTAGATGCACTTTCCACATCATGCAGATTAGCAAGATTACCGGCATAAGTTAGTTTATCTAAATTGATAATACGATATTCTGGATACTTATTTATAAAAAACCGAACAACATGAGAACCAATAAATCCGGCACCACCAGTAATAAGAATATTGCGTTTAAATGCCATATTAATAAAGTTTATCATGATAATCAAATAACCAATCAGTATCTTTTAAAACTGAATGACAAGAATCTTTCTCTGATAAAACGACTTTCTCCATTGGTATTTTCCAGTCAATACCTAAATCTGGATCATTCCAAGCAATAGCTCCTTCACACTGAGGAGCATAAAGATTATCACATTTATACTGAAAAACCACTTCTTCACTTAAGACAGAAAAACCATGAGCAAAGCCACGAGGAATAAAAAGCTGACGATGATTATCTTCAGTAAGTTCTACAGATACATACTTGCCAAAAAAAGGAGAATTTCTACGTATGTCTACCGCTACATCAAGAACAGCGCCTTTCACAACCCGGACCAATTTACTTTGTGCTAAAGGTGGTTTCTGAAAATGCAGACCACGAATCACTCCATAACTCGACTTAGATTCATTATCCTGGACAAACATCGTTTTACAAACTTTCTCTATAAACACATTTTGATTAAAAGATTCAAAAAAATGACCGCGTTCATCACTAAACAAACGAGGTTCAATAATCATAACACCTTTTATATCAGTTTCTATTATATTCATTATTGGTCTGCAGCTAATTCATCAATTACTTTCAAAAGGTACTGCCCATATTGGTTTTTCGACATAGGCTGAGCCAATTTCTTCATTTTATCAGAATTAATCCACCCTTGACGAAGTGCAATGCCTTCCAGACATGCTATTTTCAACCCTTGACGTTTCTCAATCACTTCGATAAAGTACTTGCTTCACTCAAAGAGTCGTGCGTACCTGTATCCAGCCAAGCAAAACCACGTCCTAAAATCTGTACTTTCAATTGTTCTTTTTTCAGAAAATACTGATTCACAGTTGTAATTTCCAACTCACCACGGCAGAAGGTTTTATGTTCTTAGCAACTTCCACAACCTTATTAGGATAAAAATAAAGTCCAACAACGGCATAATTGCTTTTAGGCACTTTCGGCTTTTCTTCAATGGAAAGACAATTACCTCTTTATCAAACTCCGCAACCCCATAACGCTCCGGATCATTCACCCAATAACCAAACACTGTTGCCTTTTGCTTTCATCAGCAACACGGACTGCCTCTTTTAACATAGCCGAAAAGCCATTACCATGAAAAATATTATCACCCAAGACTAAACATACAGAATCATCACCTATAAATTCCTCTCCTATAATAAATGCCTGTGCCAAGCCGTCAGGAGAAGGTTGTTCAGCGTACTCAAAACGTACTCCAAAGTCAGAACCGTCACCCAGCAAACGTTGAAAGCCGGGTAAATCGTATGGAGTGGAAATAATCAATATTTCACGAATCCCTGCCAACATGAGTACAGAGATAGGATAATAGATCATCGGCTTATCAAATATCGGAAGCAACTGCTTACTGACTCCTTTGGTGATCGGATATAAGCGAGTGCCCGAACCACCGGCCAAGACAATACCTTTCATCAATATACTTATTAAAATTAAATTACTAGATCGAAATCATTCCACCTCACTCCAAGGATACGGATTCTCTTGCACATCCTTCAGGCGTTCCATCACCTCACGCTCCTCTTCCGACAACTCTCTGTCCTGCCACGTATCGATGATAGTCTGAGCTTCCCGGGCCAATTCCTCATCGAAAACCTCTCCGTAACAATAAACCAGCAGTTGGACTTTCAACAGAGAGGCAGGCAGATGTTCCAGTACATCCCAGCAACGATCCAGAATATGTTGGATACGCTCCTCCTTGTCACCGTTATTATAGAGAGTCGCATTATATCCCATCAGGAGCGACAGACACAACCGGGCCTCTTCTTCATCACTATCACCATGCTTGTCGTACAAAGCATTAGCCTGAGAAAAAACATCACGATTCAGACGGGTGAATTGATCACTGTAGATCGGCCGACCGTCCATGCCCAGATAGCAAAGTTCATGAGCAGAAGCATAAAGAGCGGAGATTTCTGATTCTAAATAATTCATATCTTGTTATGTTATTTTTCGGTGACAGGTTCGACCAATGAAGGATGGACAAAGGTAGTAGCAACAGCCATAACTCCTTCGATGGTGACTACAACACGACGGTCATTGCGGACACGGACAAACTCGCCCTCCACCCCCTCGAAAAGCCCCCCGGTGATACGCACACGGGTACCTTGCGGATGTTCAACTCAGAAGGTTCGAAATAAAGCAGGGATTCATCATAATTCGCAGAGACAGCCATGAAATTACGCATTTGGGAATCAGGAACGATGATGGGACGATGATATTCACGATCCATAATGTAACGGATAGGAAGCGTGGCGCTCCTGCTCTCTTTGATGGCATCGATACAACTACGCGAGGAACGGACAAAAACCAGATTATGAACTGCGGGAACAAGCTTACGAACCCGACGCTCGTTTTTAATGGTATATTCGTAGTGCATGGGGATGAAATTCTCGATCCCCTCCGAATTGAGGTACTCCTGCAAAGCCAATTCACGCCCGTAAGTGATACGCAAGGCATACCAGTCAAAGCGGAAGAAGATAGGATAGATTGAGAGCACTCCATCGAAGACTCGATAGATGCGGATGTTGTCATGTCGTTCACGTCAGGATGTTCTTTGGGGACACCGGAGTAGCGAAGCATACCTCCCGGTCAAGTTATGTAATGCGGATTTTAATGAAAAATTCAGTGCATCCATGTTATTTAATGACCCTCCACTATCACAGAAGGAGAGGCAGAAAATAGTTATTTATTATAATAGCCTTTAAACGAGGGCATTGAAAACAAAAAGTGTTTCAATAGACGTTCGTTTAAAAACACATGTTTTTTGTATATAAATCAGAAGAGAACAGAAAACAAAATCAGACAGATAATAAACTGTTTTTTATTAATTCATAAACACCTATGGTTTAATATATTAAAACAATATCCAAAGGCAAAAAAACATTTTTTTTATTAAACATTTTGTAGTTCTAAAAATACCCTCTATCTTTGCGTTCAATTAAACGAACGTTTATTGAAACACTCACTTTTTTCATTAATACAACATTATATATCAGATAATTAGCCTATCAAGAGCGTTCATTCCCTCTTAAATTCCACTTTTATTTGCCTACCGATAAATTCCTTTCTACCTTTGCAACATATTAACAACATTTAATTATTGATTAAATAAAAAAATCATGAATAAAGAAAATGAATTATTACAGGCTGTGAACAAAAGTGTAAAAAAACGCCAACACTAAAGCACAACCTCCTATCACAGAATCTATTAAAGAAACAAGAGGCAGAAAAACAGGAGCGCAGATACCGGGAATTATCTCCAACAATGAAGGAGTTATAAAAGCGCTGATAGAATCCTACATATTGGACGCGAAAGAACAAAATATCAAGACATGCAAAGATTCGTTGGCACGCTACATAGAGGAAAAAGAACTTTTTGGAAAAATGAGAAATGGAGTATTCAAACCATTAGTTTTCAGCACAATCAGGAATTACGTCAACGAAATCTGGAATAAGATGGAAGAAAGAAAAAGAACCAAGAAGGAAAGCGCTGAAATACGTACAATGAATTTTATCAAACCGGAATACATTCGATCTGACCTATCTTTGGGGCGATAATTTATCTATTAACCCTTTAAATCATATACGTATGAAACAGAAGAAAAGACCGGCATCACAAACTGAAGCATGAAACTGAGATGGAAAAAACGGATTGTCTTTGAAAAAGGATATACCGAACAGTGTGCGGAATGGATGGCGGAACGCTGGAAGCATTGACCGACCACCTGCAATACGGGCACGCAGCCATCGCTTATCAGAAGCAGAACGGAGACTTCAGGTTGGTAAAAGCGACACTGATCTACTATGAAGCGGAATTCCACAAAAAGTATGATCCCACACAAATAGAAGGCGCAGTAGTCTACTGGAATGTGGATGAACAGCGATGGACGACATTCCAGATGGAGAACTTCATGGAGTGGAGACCGATCGTATAGGGCGCCACCACAGATTACACGGATTTTCACCGATGAATTATTTTTATTTTGAGAAATCAAGTGAAGACATCTTTGGGAATCCGGGGTAATTTATGGTGAATGTATTATTGAAAGTACAAACGACTAATCTAAAAAACAATGGCAATAGCATATGACGGGATCAACTATTTCCCGGTGGGCGTAAACTTCATGGAAGAGAACGCAATGGAAGTGATAGAAGCTAAATATGGAATAAAGGGTTCGGCAATCGTACTGAAACTGCTGTGCAAAATATACAAAGAGGGATACTTCATCCGTTGGGATGAAGAGCAGTGTCTGATTTTTGCCAACAAGGCGGGAAGAGAGGTGCAGGCCGCTGAGGTACAGGGGATCATTGAGATCCTCTTCATCAAAGGGATATTGGACAGAAACAGTTATCTGGCAAACGGAATACTGACTTCGGCAAACATACAGAAGATATGGATGGAGGCAACAAAGCGAAGAAAAAGGGATCTGAAAGCATTGCCCTATCTGCTGGTGAACGACTTGACTCAGCAGGAAACAGAAGCGCCGGAAGGTGAAAATGTAACCATTAGCCCGGGAAATGTAGTACATGATGTAGCCGTTAACGCAAAAAATGCATGCAATTCCGGACAAAGTAAAGTAAAAGAAAAGAAAGCAGAGGAAAATAAAGAATTACCCCCCTCAGCTCCCCCCAAGGGGAAGGAAAAAGAATGGGAGGAGGTTTCTGCTCCTCTCCCGATACCCGGATACGCCTTCAACACAATGACACACAATTATCCGGGACTGACGGATACACTCAAAAGACTGGGGATTACCGAAGCAGGAGAGGTGAATGCCATACTCAGGCTATCGGATTATGGAAGGAAAGGAACACGGGTATGGCAACTGATTGCCAATACTTGCTGGAGTGACATAGGGGCAAAAGGAAGGTATCTGATAGCAGCACTGAATAAGGCAAAAAGAAAATAATCCGGATAGGAAAGTACAGTTTGCAGTTGATAAAAAAGCAAGTATACCGGTTTCCATACGGAAGGTTCTCTGTCGGGAATGGAAAACGGGACGTACATTTAAACAAATGATCTACAGTCACTTCAGAGCACAATATTTCAATCTGCAGAAGCTTTATTTTAACGTTACGTTAAAGTTCGTTTTTCGTCTGCAAATAGCAAATTCTTTAAATGCAAAAGACTTGTTATTTGCAGACAAGAACAAAGCTATCGGAAAATGGCATTAACAATGTTAACGGGCAAAAGGCATAAAATATCCTCTCCCACTGTATACAGTTATATTGTTATTTACCTCTTCCGGCAGATGCAATCCACCAGATGATCATTCATAAATCCGGAGGCCTGCAAGTGAGCATAGCAAATCGTAGTTCCAAAGAATTTAAATCCCCGTTTTTTCATTATCCTTGCTCATGGCATCAGATTCGGGAGATGATACCGGAATCTCACTCAATGATTGAAATGTATTGACAATCGATTTTCTGTCGGGAAAGAATGATAGAGTATAGTCATAAAAACTACCGAACTCCTTTTTTACGGCGAGAAATGACCTTGCATTTGTGATGGTCGATTTGATCTTCAGACGATTTTTCACAATGCCATCAAAGTGCATCAACCGTTCAACATCTTCATCGGTCATTTGTGCCACCGACTCAGCATCGAAATTGCAAAAGGCTTTGCGATACCCCTCACGTTTCTTAAGGATGGTTATCCAACTCAAGCCGGCCTGAGCACTCTCCAACACAAGAAACTCAAACAGCGTCTTGTCATCGGTCACCAATTTTCCCCACTCTTGATCATGGTACTTCACATACAGTTCGTCACTTCCGCACCAACCGCAACGCCCGTTTATTATATCTTGCATAATTATAACACTTAATAGTACGATACAAAGATAGTAGATTCACCATGTCGCACCAAATATCGATAAACAAAACACAAGCAATTATTTTTTTCAGTATATCCCCCACACTTCCGGTTTTTTTCGTACTTTTACAGCTTGTTGGAAAGTTATGCACTTCCGGCATCAGAGAACAGATAAAAAGAAAAAACAATATATAAAATGAATCACAAATGGAATTATCGACCCATCACACAAGAACAGGCAGAGATAAGCCGGGCATTGGCTCAGGAACTAGGCATTAGCCCCGTCTTGGGACGACTTTTGGTACAAAGGGGAATTACGAAGGCACAGGATGCCAAGAAATTCTTCCGTCCGCAATTGCCCGATTTGCATGATCCATTCCTAATGAAGGATATGGACATCGCAGTGGAACGCCTGAACATGGCGATGGGAAAGAAAGAGCGCATTCTGATTTATGGAGATTACGATGTGACGGTACCACGGCTGTGGCACTGGTCTACAAGTTCATTCAACAGTTCTATTCGAACCTTGACTATTACATCCCTGACCGTTATAACGAAGGATACGGAATTTCCAAAAAAGGAGTTGACTACGCCGCTGAAACCGGAGTAGGGCTTATCATCGTACTGGACTGCGGCATTAAAGCCGTAGAAGAGATTGCGTATGCCAAAGAGAAGGGAATTGACTTCATCATCTGCGACCATCATGTACCGGACGACATATTGCCCCCTGCCGTTGCCATCCTGAATGCCAAACGACTGGATAATACATACCCATACACTCATCTTTCGGGATGTGGCGTAGGCTTCAAATTCATGCAGCTTTTGCCATCAGTAACGGCATTGAGTTTCATCACCTGATTCCGTTGCTCGACCTGACCGCCGTAAGCATTGCATCGGATATTGTACCGATCATGGGCGAAAACCGTATCCTGGCCTATCATGGGTTGAAACAGCTGAACGGCAATCCGAGCGTAGGACTGAAAGCGATTATCGATGTATGCGGATTATCGGAAAAAGAAATTACGGTGAGCGACATTGTATTCAAAATAGGTCCCCGCATCAATGCTTCCGGACGTATACAGAACGGAAAAGAAGCGGTAGACCTATTGATTGAGAAAGATTTCTCGGCAGCACTCGAGAAAGCCGGACAAATCAACCAATACAACGAAACCCGGAAGGATCTGGATAAGAGCATGACGGAAGAAGCCAATAAAATCGTAGCCGAACTGGAAAGGCTTGGCAGACCGTCGTTCGATAGTTCTTTACAATGAAGACTGGCACAAAGGAGTGATCGGAATCGTTGCCTCACGATTAACGGAGATTTACTATCGTCCGGCAGTCGTACTGACCCGGACGGATGATATGGCAACCGGTTCGGCACGTTCCGTATCCGGTTTCGATGTTTACAAAGCTATCGAACATTGTCGTGACTTGCTCGAAAACTTCGGAGGGCATACCTATGCTGCCGGGCTATCGATGAAAGTGGAAAACGTACAGGCATTCACCGAGAGATTCGAAAGTTTCGTGTCGGAACATATACTGCCGGAACAGACCAGCGCAGTGATCGATATCGATGCCGAAATAGATTTTAAAGATATCACGCCGAAGTTCTTCAATGAATTGAAACGATTCAACCCGTTCGGTCCCGACAACCAGAAACCGGTGTTCTGCACACATCACGTGTACGATTATGGAACAAGCAAGGTAGTCGGTCGCGATCAGGAACACATCAAACTGGAACTGGTAGACAACAAATCGAACAATGTGATGAACGGCATCGCCTCGGACAAAGTTCACACGTGAGATATATCAAAACCAAGCGATCATTTGACATCTGCTATACCATTGAAGAGAACACCCACAAACGGGGGGAAGTGCAGTTGCAGATTGAAGATATCAAACCGATAGAGTGACTTACCAAGAGATTTTAAAGCAATACTGGGGTTATGATTCCTTCCGCGACCTGCAGGAGGACATCATAACCAGCATTGGCAATGGAAAAGACACACTGGGACTGATGCCCACCGGAGGCGGAAAGTCAATTACGTTTCAGGTTCCGGCCCTTGCCAAAGAGGGATTGTGCATTGTCATCACCCCACTGATTGCTCTAATGAAGGATCAGGTGCAGAACCTGAAAAAGCGCGGAATCAAAGCGATAGCCATCTATTCAGGAATGACACGGCAAGAGATTGTGGTGGCATTGGAGAACTGCATCTTCGGCGACTATAAGTTTCTATACATCTCTCCCGAACGGTTGGATACCGAAATCTTCCGGGCCAAACTCCGGTCCATGAAAATCAGTATGATTACGGTAGACGAAAGCCATTGCATCTCACAATGGGATATGACTTTCGTCCGGCTTATCTGAAAATAGCGGATATCAGGGATCTCGTACCGGATGCTCCGGTCTTGGCACTGACCGCCACGGCCACTCCCGAAGTAGTGAAGGACATACAGGAGCGCCTCCGCTTCCGGGAAGAAAACGTGTTCCGTATGAGCTTCGAACGAAAGAATCTGGCATACATCGTTCGCCCCACTGATAATAAAAACGGGGAGTTGCTGCACATACTGAACCGGATACAAGGCAGCGCGATTGTATATGTACGAAGCCGGCGAAAAACCAAAGAAACAACCGAGCTGCTGGTAAACGAAGGAATCACGCCGACTTTTATCATGCGGGACTGGATAACGCAACCAAAGATCTTCGCCAGAAACGATGGCAAAACGGAGAAAGCCGGGTGATGGTAGCTACCAACGCATTCGGTATGGGCATTGACAAACCGGACGTACGTATCGTCATCCACCTGGACCTGCCCGACTCACCGGAAGCCTACTTCAGGAAGCGGGACGGGCGGGACGAGACGGACAAAAGGCATACGCGGTGATACTCTATGCCAAGTCGGATAAAAACAACGCTCAGCAAACGCATTGCAGATACTTCCCGATAAAGACTATATAAAAGATGTGTACGAGCATCTGCAATATCATTATCAGATGGCGATGG
>ENA-OQIG01000584-OQIG01000584.1-human-gut-metagenome-genome-assembly--contig:-NODE-584-length-20171-cov-1.576681_pt1 | contig 20171 bp, 27 predicted proteins | sample MGYA00242576_ERZ504741 | MGnify/ENA primary metagenome ERZ504741 (study PRJEB26092, sample SAMD00036436) | human gut metagenome | host: Homo sapiens | study: EMG produced TPA metagenomics assembly of... | reverse complement strand
TCACCGACCCGCTGCGCGGTATTCCATACCTTTGTGGTAATAAAAAATTTTCCCGCGGAATCCCGCTTGCGCGGATCCCGCGGCCGATGCTGTCCTCGTTTTTATAGGAGGAGGCGGTATCGATCAGACGGTAGCCGTATTTGTCGCGGTGACAATTGCTTTTTCTACCTCTTTTTCTGTCGATTTGTAAGTGCCAAGCCCCAGAAGCGGCATCGCTCTGCCGTCGTTCAATGTGATGGTTGGAATAGAAAGTGCCATAAAAACCCTCCGTATCTTGAATCAAAAAAAGATTCTGCCGTATTTCTCTCATAATTATGTTTAGTATAACAATGAAATTTAAAAGAAATCAGACCAAATAATAATTAAAAAAGTTTAACACTAATCGGAAATGAAAAAATAAACAAGCCACGCAAGAAAAAAGAAGGATGCCAGGACGGCTGTACGGCGAATTGTACAGAAATTTTGTGGAGGCTGTATTGATTTTGTGCATGAAATAGAGTATAATAAACTTGAATTGATATTTATTTATCATTCCCTGTACAATCTGCAGGATGTTTCAGGAAAACAAAAGCGGACGAAACGGACGGCAGAGCAGAAAAACGGGGACAGAGGAGGCCATATTATGCATTTATTATATGACGAGAATGGAAATCCCATTCCGCACGGAGCTCACGACGAGCACCATCATCACCATGACCATCATCACGAGGGAGAAGACTGCGGACATGCCTGCAATGCATGCGGTTCCGAAGAAAAATGCAAGGACGAGAATCTTGCCCTTTTAACCTATATGCTGCAGCACAATGAACATCACGCAGCAGAACTCGACGAGATGGCCGACAAACTGGAAAAAGCCGGAATGGCGGACGCCGCAAAACAGATCAGGGAGGGAGTATCCGATTTCCAGAAAGGCAATATGCGCCTGTCCCTTGCACTGACGCTTGTAAAAGAGCATTTGAAAGAAGTTAAGTAGAGGAGGCGTAAGCTATGTGCCTTGCAACGGTATACAAAAATCCGGAAAACACAGTTGTCTGTAAAAACGTAAGCCGCATCGATGTCGATGGAGAATACGTTCTCATCCGTGACATCCTGGGCGAAGAGATCAGACTGCAGGGTAAGATCAAAATGGTAGATCTTGCAAACAGCATCGTAGAGCTGGACTGTGAATGATAATTGGTTGACGGAACCAGTTATTCTATAAAAGCGGTTTTAAGACCCCGGGGTCTGCGAATCGGAACAAACAGAACAGGCGAACCGGGACTTAGAATAGGAATATATTATATTAAAGCGGAGGTAAATTGAATTATGAAACTTTCAGAAGAGATGAAAAACAAGACCCTTCTGTCTTTTGAGCTGTTCCCGCCAAAGACAGAGAAGGGACTGCAGAATCTGCCGGGTACCATCGACCACCTGATGAAGTACAACCCGTCTTACATTTCCTGTACATACGGAGCAGGCGGCGGAAACGTCGGAGCAAACCGTGAAGTATGTCAGATGATCAAAAATGCCGGAACCACACCGGTTACTCATTTCACCGTTATCAAAAACACAAAAGAAGGAATTAAAGAACAGCTGGATCAGTATCTGGCTGACGGTGTAGACCACATGCTGGCACTGCGCGGTGATATTCCGCTTGGCGAGACCACAACCTGCGGTGACTTTGACTACGCTACGGATCTTGTAAAATTCGTACGTGATACCTACGGCGACAAATTTGAAATCGCTGTTGCAGGTTCACCGGAAGGCCACATCTCCTGCAGAAGTCTGGAGTCTGATATCGCAGTTCTGAAACAGAAACAGGACAACGGAGCTGACTACATCATGACACAGCTCTGCTGGGATATGGAGCAGTTCAAATACTGGCTCGATGCAATCCGTAAAGCAGGAATCACCATGCCGGTAGACGTTGGAGTTATGCCGATCCTGGATCAGGCAGCTACCATCAACATGGCACTTTCCAGAAACGGCTGTGTTATGGACAGAGAGCTTTCCAGAATGATCTCCAGACACTGGCTGTTCCCGAACCCATTTGCAGCAAAAGATGCAGAGGGCAAACCGTTCGACGTATTCTACGACAAGAAAGTTGCAGAGTTCAAAGAAGAGGGTATCGAATATACCGTAAAACAGATTGATGCATACCGTGCACTCGGTGTCAATGGAATTCATCTGTATGCACTGAATAAATGGAAAGACGTATCTGAAATCATCGACAGATCCGGCCTTTGCACACTGGTTTAATGAATTAATTACTTGAATTTGGGAGGCATCCGATTTTTATGGCACACGTAATAGCTGTCGCCGGAAAAGGCGGCGTTGGAAAAACAACATTATGCGGCTTGCTGATCCAGTATCTCTGCGAGTCAGGAAAAGGTCCTGTTCTTGCAGTTGATGCGGACGCAAACTCAAACCTGAATGAGGTACTCGGTGTAGAAGTAGAAGCTACCCTTGGAGATATCCGGGAGGAGATTGCCCGTGCAGAGATGGCATCCAAAAACCCGATTCCGGCAGGTATGAGCAAGGCAGATTATGCGGAATTTAAATTTGCAGGCGCTCTGACTGAGGAAGATGATTTTGACCTGCTTGTGATGGGAAGAACACAGGGAAAAGGCTGCTACTGCTTCGTCAATGGACTTCTGCAGAATCAGCTTGCAAAGCTGTATCCGAATTACCCCTTCATGGTTGTGGATAACGAGGCAGGCATGGAGCATATCAGCCGTGGTATACTTCCGGGAATGGATACAGCTATTTTTGGTCAGTGACTGCTCAAGAAGAGGAGTACAGGCCGCTGCGAGAATCGCGGAGCTGATCAAAGAATGCGATATGAAGCCGAAGCAGGTAGGACTGATCGTAAACCGTGCGCCGAATGGCGTGTTAAATGAGGGAACCCGTGAGGAAATTGAAAAACAGGGATTAACTCTCCTTGGCGTTGTTCCGCACGATGATCAGGTTTATGAATATGACTGTGACGGAAAACCAACCGTACGTCTGCCGGAAGACTCTCCGGTACGCGCGGCATTAAAGAAAATCGTAGAAAACCTTGATTTATAAAAACAGAGAAATCTGCCCTCCGCTTTGTACACGCTGCAGACGAGGGGATAATTTTCAAAAAGATAAATCATCCCCATGAGGATGTTTTTACCATAAAAATATTAAAATACAATCTTGAGGAGGACAAGATGAGCGAATTCAAATTAACAAGCGTAGAAGAATTCGAACAGGCCACGAATGAGCTCCTGGAAAATGGTGCAAAGGTTGGCGCTGACGCATGGCAGTTTCGTGTAAAAAACCAGACCCCGCACTGTAAATTCGGTGAGCAGGGAACCTGCTGCCGTATCTGTACGATGGGACCTTGCCGTATTACACCAAAGGCACCGAGAGGAATCTGCGGATGCGATGTACACGGTATTGTAGGACGTAACTTCCTGCGCTTTACAGCAGGCGGTTCCGCAACACATTCCGATCATGGCCGTGAGATCTGCCACACACTGCATGAGCTGATCCAAACGGAAACTACAAAGTAAAAGATCCGGAGAAACTGATCCGTATCGCAAAGAATGGGGCGTAGAGACAGAAGGAAAAGATATCTATGATCTGGCACATGAGATGTCCGAGCTGGCTCTTTTAGAGTATGGTAAACCGTTCGGAACACAGAGATTCCTGAAACGTGCTCCGCAGCATACACAGGAAATCTGGGAGAGAGAAGAAATCGCACCGCGTGCGATTGACCGTGAGGTTGCATGTTCTCTTCATATGACCCATATGGGATGTTCTTCCTTCCGGAAGCACTCGTTCGCCAGTCCCTTCGTTCCGGACTTTCCGATGGATGGGGCGGCTCCATGATGGGTACCGAGTTCTCTGACGTACTGTTCGGAACTCCAAAGCCGATCGAAACCGAGGCAAACCTTGGTGTTATGAAAGAAGATGAAGTAAATATCATCGTTCATGGCCATGATCCGTCACTTTCCGAGATGATCTGCGAATACGCAGACGATCCGGAGATGATCGCATATGCAAAAGAAATGGGAGCAAAGGGAATCAACGTAGCAGGTGTCTGCTGTACTTCCAATGAAGTAGCAATGCGCCGCGGCGTGCCGATGGCAGGTAACTTCCTGCAGCAGGAAAACGTGGTACTGACCGGTGCCTGCGAGGCCATCGTTGTTGACGTACAGTGTATTTTCCCGGCCCTTGGACCTTTAAGCAAATGTTTCCATACTAAATTCGTTACCACCAGCCCGATTGCGCAGATGCCGGATGCAGAATACATTCGTTTCAACGCAAAAACAGCAGGTGAGAATGCAAAAGCCATCGTAAAAATGGCAATTGAAAACTTTAAAAACCGGAAACCGGAGCTGGTACATATCCCGCATATGAAGCAGAAAGCAACCGTGGGATACTCTTTTGAGTCCATCATTAAGACTCTGGATAAAGTAACCAATTCCCAGGTTGACCAGACCGGAACTCTGATGCCGCTGTGGCAGTGTGTGGCATCCGGCGTTATCCGCGGTGCAGTTGCCATGGTAGGATGCAACAACCCGAAAGCCGTCCGGACACCGCTCACATCGAGCTGATGAAGAAGCTGATCGCGCACGACGTTATCATCGTTGCTTCCGGATGCTCTGCACAGGCAGCAGCAAGAGCAGGTCTGATGGACAAACGTGCTAAAGATCTCTGCGGTGCAGGTCTGAAACGTGTCTGCGAGCTGGCTGATATCCCGCCGGTACTCCACATGGGATCCTGCGTTGATATCTCCCGTATGATGGTTCTTGTAGCAGAACTTGCTAAAATCGGTAATGTCAATATTTCCCAGCTTCCGGTTGTCGGATGTGCTCCGGAGTGGATGTCTGAGAAAGCAGTTTCCATCGGAAACTATGTTGTAGCAACCGGTATCGATACTTACCTTGCGTAGAGCCGTACGTATCCGGATCCACTGAGGTAACAGGACTTCTGACCAACGGTGTCCGCGACTGGGTTGAGGCAGCTTACACAGTAGAAAAAGACATCGACAAGCTGGGCGATGCAATGCTCGCACGAATCGAAGAGAAACGTGCCGCACTCGGCGTATAAAAAGGACAGGGCGGTCCCTGACGTAAAAAGAGACCGCCCTTTTTGAAGTGAAAAGGTGTAAAATGAAAATAGCAGTAACTGGAAAGGGTGGCGTAGGAAAAACAACCATCGCAGCGACCCTTGCAAGACTTTATGCAGAAGAAGGCCATCCGGTTCTGGCTGCAGATGTCGATCCGGATGCCAATCTGGGCCTTGCGCTTGGATTTCCGGAAGAAATCTCGATTCGATCGTTCCGATTACCAAAATGAGAAAACTGATCGAAGAGCGCACCGAGGCAAGTGCAGACAACCGGTTTTACAAAATAAATCCGAGAGTAAGTGATATCCCCGATAAATACAGCAAAGAGTACAACGGAGTCAAACTCCTGACGCTTGGCACCGTGGAGACGGCCGGAAGCGGCTGTGTCTGCCCGGAGCATGTGATGCTGCGGAGAATCATCAACAGCCTGGTCCTTCACAGAGGGGATGTTGTCATCCTCGACATGGAAGCAGGCCTTGAGCATCTGGGAAGAGGAACCACAGAGGGCATGGATATGTTCATCGTAGTCATCGAGCCGGGTGCAAGAAGTATTCAGACCTATAAGAATGTCAAACGTCTGGCCGAAGAGCTTGGCGTTCATCAGGTTCATGTCGTGGCAAACAAAGTACGCGACGAGAAAGATGAGGCATTCATACAGGACCGTATCCCCCCGGAGGATCTTCTGGGCATGGTCCACTACAACCCGGAAATTATGGAAGCGGACAGGGAAGGTTCGTCTCCATATGATTACAGCGCGGCTGCAGTAGAAGAGATAACGGAAAATAAAAAACAAAAATCGATAAGTCAAACATGCCTTGACATGGAAAAGTGTGAATAGGAGGAAAACACATGACATTATTCGAGAGAGTATTTGGCGGAAATGATGCAGTATACGGTCTTACCGAAGCTGCCGTTGATGCCGCAATCGCAGCAAACGGAGAGGAAAAAGCAGTCAGCTTCCCGGACACTGCTTACGCACTTCCGTGTTACTATGCTGTAACAGGAGTAAAGGTTACCAACTTAAAAGAGATGAAAGAGGCTCTTGGCGTGGTAAAATCTCTGATGACAAGAGAAAATCAGCTGAACGATGTATTTATGTCCGGTGTTGCAACTGCACTCTGCGCAGAGTTCATCGAGGCAATTAAATACATCGACGGTGCAAAACCATATGATGAGCCGTGCTACGGCCATTTAAGTGATGCCATCATCCGCGAGCTTGGTGTGCCGCTTGTAACAGGCGATATCCCGGGCGTAGCTGTTATCCTTGGAAGCGCTCCGACCGCACAGGAAGGCGTGGATCTGGTTAAGAGCTATCAGGCACAGGGTATTCTTGTAACACTGGTTGGCGGAATCATCGATCAGTGTCAGGAACTGGGATACAAGACTGGCGCAAACGTACGTGTCATCCCGCTTGGAAAAGACGTAACATCTGTTATTCATGCTGTATCCGTAGCAATCCGTGCAGCCTGATCTTCGGTAACGTAACTGCAGGCGATGCAGGCGCACTGATGACCTACACCAAAGACCGTGTACCGGCATTCGTAAATGCTTTTGCTCCTCTGGATGATGTGATCGTTGCATGCGGCGCTGGTGCAATTGCACTTGGCTTTCCGGTTATCACAAACGATGACAAAGACGTTCCGGCTATTCCGAAGAGCCTTATTATCCAGAAGGACGTTTCCAAATTCAACGCAACTTCTCTGGAAGCACGCGACATCAAGATCAAAATTACCAACATTGATATCCCGGTTGCATTCGCATCTGCATTCGAGGGTGAAATCATCCGCCGTGGTGATATGCAGGTTGAGTTTGACGGTTCCCGCGTAGACTGCTGCGAGCTGGTTCAGACAAAAGATGCTTCCGAAGTAGAAGATCACAAGATCGAGCTGATCGGACCGGACATCGACGAGTTCGAGGTAGGTTCCAAGCACAGCATTGCATACGTTGTTGAGGTTGCCGGAAAGAGCATGCAGCCGGATTTCGAGCCTGTATTTGAGCGTAAATTCCACAGCTACCTGAACTGCATCGAAGGTGTTATGCATACCGGACAGCGTGATATGATCCGTATCCGTGTCAGCAAAGAAGCTTTCAACGCAGGCTTCCGTGCAAAACACTTCGGAGAAGTTCTGTACGCACAGGTGAAGAACGAGTTCGAGGCTGTTGTTGACAAATGTCAGGTTAAGATCTACACCAATCCGGAAGACTGTACCAAGATCCGTCACGAAATTGCAATCCCGGTATTCGACAAACGTGACGAGCGTCTGTCTACCATGACAGATGAATCCGTACCGGTATACTACAGCTGTATCATGTGCCAGGCATTCTCCCCGAGCCATGTATGTGTTGTTACACCAGAGCGTCTCGGACTTTGCGGTGCTGTTTCATGGCTGGATGCAAAAGCTACCAACGAGCTGGATCCGAACGGACCTTGCCAGGTTATCACAAAAGAAAAAGTGATCGATGAGAGAATCGGTGAGTACGAGGATGTTAACGAGGCTGTTCGTAAACTTTCCCAGGGTGCTCTTGATGATGTATCTCTGTACTCTATCATGGAAAAACCAATGACATCCTGCGGATGCTTCGAGTGTATCTGTGGTATCGAGCCGTTCTCCAACGGTGTCTGCATCGCAAACCGTGAGTACGCAGGCATGACTCCTCTGGGAATGACCTTCTCCGAGCTGGCTTCCATGACAGGCGGCGGTGTTCAGACTCCTGGATTCATGGGACACGGCAAACACTTTATCGCTTCCAAGAAATTTATGAAAGCAGAAGGCGGCGTTGCCCGTATCGTATGGATGCCGAAAGAGCTGAAAGAGCAGGTTGCAGAGAAACTGAATGAAACAGCAAAAGAGCTGTACGGTATCGACAACTTTACCGATATGATCGGTGATGAGACCATCGCAGAAGATCCGGAGACACTGGTTGCATTCCTGACCGAGAAAGGTCATCCGGCACTTGGCATGGATCCAATGATGTAATTCGTATTTTACAGGCTTATCCTGTGAAAGAATAAGCAGACCGGCATGGCTTGGGAGGGGATTCCAAAGCGGAGGAGGAAGCCCTTTCCGGCACATGCCGGCAGCTGTAAAGTGATTTTCTGGGAAAAAACGGCTGACGAAAAGAAAACGGATACTTTTTGTCAGAAAATCTTGGAAAATATCCTGGTAAATCTTGCATTCTCCGGGAAAAAACGTTAAAATAATAACAGGTGTGTCCATGAAGCGGAATCATGGAGATATGCCTGTATGGAATTTTATTTTTAAGGAGGCTTTTTTATGCCGTTTAATCGCAAACCACAAAAGTTTAATGCAGCAATTAAATCCGTTGTAATCGGCAGCGGAGACAAAACCGTAACTCTTGGCGGAGAAAACGTATTACCATTTTATGCTTTCGACGGTGAAATCAAAAACGGACCGAAGGTCGGCGTTGAAATCACAGACCTTGGTATGGAAGGAGAACCGGAAAGCGTAAAGCATACTATGAAGGTGCAGCTACCATGGGCGAGATTGCAAAAAAAGCAGCAGCTATGGAAGGTGCAGATTTCCTCTGCCTTCGTCTGGCAGGCGGAGACCCGAACGGTCTGAACAAATCGGTAGAAGAACTCATTGAGACAGTCAAAGAGGTTGCTGATGCCGTTGACGTGCCGCTTGTTGTAGAAGGATGTAAAAACGTTGAGAAGGATTCCGAACTGCTCACAAAAGTAGCAGAGGTCCTTCAGGGAAGAAACGTTCTTGTTATGTCCGCAAGAGAAGAAGATTACAAGGCAGTTGGTGCAGCCGCAGGTCTGGCATACAACCAGAAAGTCGGCGCTGAGTCCGCTGTAGATATCAACCTTGCAAAACAGCTGAATGTTGTTATGACCCAGCTCGGTGTCAGCGCAGACAGCATTGTTATGAACGTAGGTTCTGCAGCAGTCGGATACGGATATGAGTACGTAGTATCTACACTGGACCGTATCAAAGCAGCAGCATTATCCCAGGACGATAAAATGCTGCAGATGCCAATTATTACTCCAATCGCTTCTGAGACATGGAATGTAAAAGAGGCAATGGCAACAGAAGAGGAATCTCCGGAATGGGGAAATCAGGAAGTACGAGGAGTCTCTATGGAGATTCAGACAGCAGCCGCATCTCTGGCTTCTGGTTCTGATGCAGTTATCCTCAAACATCCACAGTCTGTTGCAACCATTTCCAAATGATTCTAGGAACTGATGTTAATCAGTACGTAAGGAAGAGATTAGGAGGATAAAGAATTATGGCATTATCAGGTATTCAGATTTTTAAAATGACCCCAAAGAAAAACTGTAAGGAGTGCGGATGTCCGACCTGTATGGCATTCTCCATGAAGGTTGCACAGGGCGCTATGGATATTTCAGCGTGCCCATATATGTCTGACGACGCTATGGCACAGCTTTCCGAAGCTACCGCACCGCCAATGAAGACGATCAAAGTCGGAACCGGCGACAGTGAGTACACTCTTGGCGGAGAGACGGTCCTCTATCGTCATGAGAAAACATTTGTAAGCAAAACCCGTTATGCGGTATCTCTCTGCAGCTGCATGTCTGACGAAGAGATCGATGCAAAACTGGAAGAAGACAAAAAAGTTGATTACGACCGTATCGGTGAGCGTATGTGCGCAGAGATGCTGTATGTAAACTATGCCGGAAATGGCGTAGACAAATACGTATCTCTTGTAACGAAAGCAGCAGCAACCGGAAAAGTTCTGGTACTTGGCTGTGAGGACGCAGATGCTGCAAAAGCTGCTCTGGAAGTATGCAAAGCAGGCAAACCGATCCTGAATGGTGCAAATGCATCCAACTATGAAGAGATGAGCAAACTTGCCACAGAGGCAGGCGTTGTTCTCGGCGTTAGCGGCGCAAATATTGATGAGCTTCACGACACCGTAGAAGCAATCGAGAAACTCGGCAACAAGAACCTTGTTCTTGATACCACAGAAGCAACCATCAAAGAGACCTTCGCTACTACCGTACAGGTAAGACGTGCATCCTTAAAGGATACAGACCGTACCTTCGGTTATCCGTCTATTGTAAATCTGGCAAAAATCGCACAGGGCGACAGATATATGCAGCAGGCACTGCTTTCCCTGTTCACCATGAAATACGGTTCTATCATCGTTCTTGAGGAGATGGGATACGCAGAGGCACTTCCGGTATTCGGACTTCGCCAGAACGTATTTACCGATCCGCAGAAACCGATGAAAGTAGAGCCGGGCATCTACCCGCTGAACGGCGCAGACGAAAATTCGATCTGCCTGACCACAGTAGACTTTGCCCTGACCTATTTCCTGGTATCCGGAGAGCTCGAGAGATCCGGAGTTCCGGTTAACCTTGTAATCAACGATGCCGGCGGACTTTCCGTACTGACTTCCTGGGCAGCAGGTAAATTCTCCGGTAACTCTATCTCCAAATTCTTCAAAGAGAATGTAGAAGATAAAGTAAAATCCAGAAAAGTTATCATTCCTGGTAAAGTAGCCGTATTAAAGGGCGACATTGAGTCCAAACTTCCTGGATGGGAAGTAATCGTTGCTCCGCTTGAGGCAGTTCAGCTTGTGAAATTCATGAAAGATCTGCAGGCAAACGGAGAACTGTAATACATAAAAAATCCGGGAGGAACTCCGGTATCCGGAAGTTTCTCCCGTGAAAAAATAATTATGGGGGATTCCCAAAAGAAAAGGAGAAGAGATATGGCAAAATTTGTAACCATCGGCGAAAGACTTTCTGTTACAGCTCCTACTGTAAACAAAGCATTCGCAGCAAGAGATGAAGAGCCAATTTTAAAGAGAGCAAAACAGCAGCTGGATGCTGGTGCCGTTTACCTTGATGTAAACATCGGACCGGCTGAAAATGATGGAGAGGACATTATGAAGTGGGCTGTTGAGCTGCTGCAGAGCAATTTTGACAATGTTCCGCTGGCTCTGGATACATCCAACAAAAAAGCAATTGAGGCTGGTATCTCTGTATACAACCGTTCCAAAGGAAAACCGATCGTAAACTCTGCAGATGCTGCAGGAAGAATCGAGTACGTTGACCTTGCAGCTGCAAACGATGCAATCGTTATTGCACTTTGCAACGGTGAAGGAATTGCAAAAGATAACGACGAGCGTATGATGTACTGCCAGACCCTTCTGGAAAGAGGTATGGAGCATGGCATGGAGCCGACAGATCTGTGGTTTGACCCGCTGTTCCTGGTTGTAAAAGGAATGCAGGACAAACAGATGGAAGTTCTTGAGTGTATCAAGATGTTCAGCGATATGGGACTGAATTCTACCGGCGGACTTTCCAACAACTCCAACGGTATGCCGAAAAACATCCGTCCGATCATGGATTCCGCACTTGTAGCTATGGCTATGATGCAGGGTCTGACCAGCGCCATCGTTAACCCGAATGACCTGAGACTGATGGAGACCATTAAATCCTGTGACGTATTCAAAGGCAACACTCTGTATGCAGATTCTTATCTGGAGCTTTAATCTTTAAATCTCGCAGGTTTTCCCCTGATGGTGCCGCAGCGTTTGCGAAAACTGAGGCACCATCAGGGGTTTTTTCTATCTAAAGCGGAAAAAATAAAAAAAGCGGAGAATATATACGACTGGGGGATTTACAGATTATGGCAAAAGTAACCTTTCGATTTGAAGAAGGAGAACCGGTAGTCACCTACGCAACCGAGGGCGAGCGCCTTCTTGAAGTAGCGCAGAAGAGCAATGTGCCGATCGATGCACCGTGTTCCGGAAACGCATCGTGCGGTAAATGCCGCGTTCGTCTTGTGAGCGGTGAGCTGGATTCCAAAATAACCCGCCATATTTCTGAGGAAGAATATCAGAATGGCTGGAGACTGGCGTGCGTCAGCACCGTCAAAGGCGATGTTGAAGTGGAAGTGCCGGACATTGCATCCGCTTACCGGAGCCGCATGAAAGTGGCAGACCTTAGTTCACCGAGTGAAATTGCAATTTTTGAAGATACGAAAAAGAAAATTACAGACGCCGGCCTGGAATTGAAAAACAGCATGCAGGTGATCAAAATCTCAATGGAAGAGCCATCTCTGGATGATACGATGCCGGATAACGAGAGAGTAACCTGGGCTGTACAGGCAGCGACAGGGCTTGAGCGGGTACGGATTCCGTACTCTGTACTGAAAAAATGCCGGATGTCCTTCGGGAATCCCATTTTCAGGCACAGTGTGTCGTCCGGGTTACGGCAAATGACGTCTTTTTATACGATATGCTTCCAATGGAAGCAAAAGCAGTGGTCGGTGGTCTCGTTGTCGACATCGGAACAACGACAGTTTCTGCACTGATCGTGGATATGCTGAGCGGAGAAATCCTGGCAAAAGCCTCTTCCGGAAACGGACAGATCCGGTATGGTGCGGATGTTATCAACCGTATCATTGAATCCCAGAAACCGGGAGGCCATGAAAGACTGCAGAATGCAATCATCAAAGAAACCTTAAACCCGATGATTTCCAACATGTGCCGTGCAGCGAAAATCAGCAGTCAGCAGATTTACCGTGCGGCGATTGCCGGAAACACTACCATGGAGCATCTGATGATGGGCATCAATGCAGATCCGCTTCGGATGGAGCCGTATATTCCGGCCTTCTTTAAGACAAACTCACTGTTTGCATCGGATGTCAATCTTGCGATTCATCCGGACGCCCATATCATTCTGGCACCGAACATCGGAAGCTATGTGGGCGGAGATATTACTGCCGGCGCGTTGGTCAGCATGATCTGGAACCGGCCGAGATGAGTCTTTTTATTGACCTTGGTACCAATGGCGAGCTTGCATTTGGAAACTCTGACTTTATGGTAAGCTGTGCCTGCTCGGCCGGACCGGCCTTTGAGGGCGGCGATATCAGCTGTGGTATGCGTGCGACCGACGGTGCGATTGAAAAATGTACGATCGATCCGGAGACGATGGAACCTTCGTACCATGTTATCGGAGATGAGGGTACGAAACCGATTGGTCTTTGCGGTTCCGGAATCATCGATGTAATTGCAGCGCTGTTCCGTGCGAAAATGGTTAATCCGAAGGGAAAATTTATCCGGGAAGGCAGACGGATCCGCCACGACAAATATGGCATGGGAAGCTATGTCATCGCATTTGAAGAGGAAGCCGGAAGCGTCCGCGACGTTGAGATTACAGAAGTAGATATCGACAACTTTATCCGTGCCAAGGGCGCGATTTTCTCAGCGATCCGTACGATGCTGAACTATCTGGATATGGATGTTTCCATGATCGAGGAGGTTTACGTAGCGGGCGGTATCGGAAGCGGCATCAACATGAAAAATGCCGTTACCATCGGTATGTTCCCGGATATTCCGCTGGAAAAATTCCATTACATTGGTAACTCTTCCCTGACCGGTGCGTATTCAATGCTTTTATCGACAGCAGCAGAGAAGAAAACGTATGAGGTTGCCCGGAACATGACATATCTGGAACTCTCTACGGTACCAACCTATATGGATGAATTTGTAGCGGCGTGCTTCCTGCCGCACACAGACACGACGATGTTCCCGTCTGTGGAAGCATAAAACGGAAGCAGAACTTTCTGTTACGATTCAAGGTGAAACACATGTGGTTTTGCTTTGAATTGTGGCGAACCTTTTTGAGAGGAATTGGATTTACATGGCAGTAGACTTAAATTACGAAAAAGACAGCAAAGAGCGTATTCCGTATGAGCATTATCTGGAAGTGTATCAGAATGCAGATCCAAAAGAGATTTCCAGCCGGTGCGACGTTCCGTATGATGCGGAAAAACAGGAGTTTACCGTTTCCCTGATGGGTGTTTCCTACCGGATTTCGTGGCCGGAGTACAACGTATTTCATATTGGAGATGATGGAAGCGTTTCGCCGATAATTGGCTGGTATCCACTCGAGAAAAAACCGAATGCAAAAATTTTGGTATTGCGTTATCTGACAGAGGGCGGAGCTGCTCCGTCTACCGGAAAATTTTTGACGTACCGGGAGATTCCGTGGGGAGAAGTTTATTTTAAACAGTTCCAGGGAAGATGCCTGTTCCGTCTTGCGTTTGGCTTTGGCGGAAAGCTGGATGCATTCCGTGAGATCATGGAACGTGTCGGCGCTCAGGCGATTTCATCCGGTGATGTCGGATATGAGCTGGAGTTTATGAAAGGGCTTTTTGTACGACTGATTTTATGGGCAGGAGATGATGAGTTTCCGCCGTCCGCGCAGATCCTCTTTTCGGACAATTTCCCGGCTGCATTTACGCAGGGAGAGGATATGGCGGTTGTGGGAGATGTCACAATTGATATGCTGAAGGCTCTGGCTGCAAAATAGTTATGGCTTGAGGCCATCAGGATGGCTTCTGGATCGAAAAAAATAAGCGGAGGAAAATAACATGGGATTTTCAACAGTACCTTGCAATGAGTTTGTAGAAGTGCTCGGTTCCAAAGCACCGGTTCCGGGCGGTGGCGGAGCTTCTGCACTGGTTGGCGCTGTCGGCACAGCGCTTGGCAACATGGTTGGTGCGCTGACAGTAGGTAAAAAGAAATATGCGGATGTCGAAGAGGAAATGAAAGAGCTGATGGCGAAAGCAACCACGCTTCAGGACGAACTGCTTCACCTGATCGAGCGCGATGCAGAAGTGTTCGAACCGCTCTCCAAAGCATACGGCATGCCGCGCGAGACAGAGGAGGAGAAGGCAGAAAAAGCAAGAGTCATGGAGATTGTGCTGAAGGATGCCTGCTCTGTTCCAATGGAAATTATGGAAAAATGCTGCGAAGCAATCGACCTGATCGTAGAATTTGCAGCAAAAGGTTCTGCACTTGCGATCAGTGACGCAGGTGTTGGCGCAGCATTCTGCAAAGCAGCCTTAGAGGGTGCTTCCCTGAATGTATATATCAACACGAAATCTATGAAAAACCGGGAATATGCAGAAGAACTGAATCGAAAATGCGATGAAATGCTTGCGGTCTATACCGTAAAAGCAGACGAGATTTTCCGGAACGTACTGGGAAGACTGAAAGCCTGAAAACAAACGGCTAGAGAAGCTTCCCGGCAGCAAGCGGGTTGCAAAAGGAGTTCTCTTTGACCGAAAAGAAAAGCGGAGGATAAAAAATGGCAAAACAGTTATTAGGAAAAGAAGTAACAGCAGCATTAAATGAGAAGATTAAAGCAAATGTAGCAGAGCTGGAAGCAAAAGGAGTAAAACCGACTCTCGGAATCATCCGTGTCGGCGAGAGAGAGGATGACCTTTCCTACGAAAGAGGAGCAACCAAACGCTGTGAGACCTTAGGCGTTGCATACGAGAAATTCCTTCTTCCGGCAGACGTTACCCAGGAAGAGCTGATGGCTACCATCGACAAAGTAAACAAAGATGATTCTATCCATGGCGTTCTGATTTTCCGTCCGCTTCCGAAACATCTCGATGAGGCAGCAGTCATCAAAGCACTCTCCCCGGAGAAGGACGTAGACGGTATCACAGACGGTTCCATGGTAGGCGTATTCGCCGGAACAAAACAGGGCTTCCCGCCATGTACTCCGCAGGCCTGCATGGAGATCCTCGACCACTACGGCATCGACTGCACCGGTAAAAAAGCCGTTGTCGTAGGCCGCAGCCTCGTTGTAGGAAAACCGGCAGCCATGATGCTGTTAAAGAAAAACGCAACCGTAACCATCTGCCATACCAGAACGAAAGACATGCCGTCTGTAGTCAAAGAGGCAGATATCGTGATCGTAGCAGCAGGCCGTGCAGGTGTTGTGGATGATACTTACCTGCGTGCAGGCCAGACCGTTATTGATGTCGGAATCAACGTAAACGAAGAAGGAAAACTCTGCGGAGACGTTGCATACGCAAAAGCTGAGCCGATCGTTGAGGCAATCACACCGGTTCCAGGCGGTGTAGGATCCGTTACCACATCTGTTCTGTCGGCCATGTGGTAGAGGCTGCCATGAGAAAAAACAGCTGATCATAGGCTGAAGATAAGAATGTGACAGAAAAAAGGCACTGTGCGTCCGAAAAAAGGGCGGCGGTGCCTTTTTTGCGTGCGCGGCAGTGCAGTTTTGGTGATAGGAGAGGGGGCCGGCTCATAGAATATAACAGTACATAGCAACAAAGAGTCAAAAGGGGGAGCAACAGCGCATGGATGCATATTCAGTATACCGCGATATTCAGAAACGAACGAAGGGCCAGTTCCTGATCGGAGTGGTGGGCCTGTACGGACGGGAAAGTCCACCCTGATCCGCCGTTTCCTGGAGGTGCTGGCACTGCCGTATCTTTCGGAAAAGGAACAGGCGGAGGTACGGGATGCCCTGCCTTTAAGCGGGGAGGGAAAGACGATCACAACGGTGGAGCCGAAATTTGTGCCGAAAGACGCCGTGGAGCTGCAGCTTGGGGAGGGCGATCCGATCCGGCTGCGACTGATCGACTGCGTCGGCTTTCTGGTGCCGGACGCGGCGGGAAATCTGGAAAATGAGAAGGAGCGGATGGTGAAAACACCGTGGTCCGAGCAGGCGATTCCGTTCCGGGAGGCGGCGGAGATCGGTACGAAGAAGGTGATCGCAGAACATTCCACGATCGGTCTTATGGTGACGTGCGACGGATCGTTCGGCGAGCTGCCGCGGGAGAATTTTCTGCAGGCGGAGGAACGGACCGTTGCGGAGCTCAAAAAGCAGGGAAAGCCCTTCCTGATTCTTGTGAATGCGAAAAAACCGTACCGGGAGGAGACACAGCGGCAGGTAAAGGAGCTTGAAACAAAATTCGGCGTGGCAGCGATGGCGGTGAACTGCGACCAGCTCCGCAAAGAAGATATTCTGCATATGCTCGAAAAGGTGCTGTATGAGTTCCCGCTTCAGCAGATGGAATTTTATATTCCCAAATGGGTGGAGCTTCTTGCCGATGACCATCCGCTGAAGGCAGAGCTGCTGCAGAAGATCCGTGAGATGTGCAGGGAAAAGACGCGCCTGAAGGATGCAGTGGGCGGAAAAACAGCGATTGCCAGTCAGTATGTCAGCCAGACACTGCTGCAGTCGATGGATCTTGCGAGCGGTACGGTGAAGGTGCGGATTGAGGTAAAAGAGCAGTATTATTATGAAATGCTGAGTGTACTTGCCGGCGTGGAGATCAAAGGCGAGTATGATCTGGTGCAGACGATCCGCGAGCTGTCGGCACAGCGGGAAGAGTACCGCAAGGTAGAGGACGCGATTCATGCGGTGCGCGGATGCGGCTACGGCGTTGTGATTCCGGGGAGGGAGGAGATTCAGCTGGAGGAGCCAGCCGTGATCCATCAGGGAAACAAATACGGCGTGAAAATTAAATCGGTGAGCCGTCGATTCATATGATCAAGGCCAACATCGAGACGGAGATTGCGCCGATCGTCGGAAGTGAGCAGCAGGCGGAGGATCTGATCGCCTATATCAAAGAGAGCGCAAAGAGCCCGGAGGGAATCTGGAATACCAACATTTTCGGCAAATCCGTCGAGCAGCTCGTTGACGACGGCATCCGCAGCAAAATCGCCCAGATCACCGAGGACGGCCAGGCAAAACTCCAGGATTCCATGCAGAAAATTGTCAACGACAGCCGGGGCGGAATGGTGTGTATTATCATTTAATACAAAAGCTGTTCGAATATTTTTGAGTAATTGTGCAATAATACTTGAAAAGCGAACCAAAATAGCGTATAATCCGAATTGTGAAAAGAAAAGAAGAAAAATGTAACTTCCTGGAATGTTCGATGATCTCATTATTTTGAACCTACATTTACTTTAAACGGGAGGCTTATTATTGTCATGTGGATGTCAGGCCACCCTGGAAACAGACGTCAGTGGAAGGCAGAAATGATGACTGCGGCTACCCACCTAGCTTGCGTTGCTAGGAGTCAAAGTATGGGAAACGGCATTCCGGGGTTACAAAAGAGAAAAAAGAGAATCATGAAAATGGTTCTCTTTTATACGTTACATACAACCAAAAGGAGAAGGAACATGAAAAACAGGGTTTTGGAACAACAAAAGACGGAAAAGAAGCATTGCTCTACACGCTCTCCAATAAAAACGGAATGGAAATCAGTGTAACCGATTACGGCGCACATCTGGTATCGGTTCTCGTTCCGGATAAGGATGGAAAGAAGAGAGACGTTGTCCTTGGATTTGACTCCGTAACCGGCTATGAGACCGACGGAAGCCATTTTGGAGCCACCATCGGAAGAAACGGAAACCGTATTGCGGGAGCAGCATTTGAACTGCACGGAAAAACATACCAGCTGGCAAAAAATGAGAACAACAACAACCTGCACAGCGGCCCGGACGGATACGATTACCGCCTCTGGAACGTAGAAGAGGCGGATGACAGCGCCGTTACCTTCGTTCTGATGAGCCGGACGGAGACCAGGGATTCCCGGGAAACTTTGAAGTGTCCGTTACGTATACCCTGACCGATGAGAACGCCGTAGAAATCCACTATGAGGGAAGCTGCGATCAGGATACCGTTGTCAACATGACAAACCACAGCTACTTCAACCTGGCAGGCCACGATGCCGGGATCTATTGAGAACCAGACACTTGTCTTAAAAGCGGAGCAGTTTCAGCCCGGTGATCGATTCTGCATCCATCCGACCGGCGAGCATGCACCGGTACAGGGAACCCCGATGGATTCACCAGCGAGAAAGCAATCGGAGCAGAGATCGAAGCAGATTTCGAACAGCTCAAACTGACCGGCGGCTACGACCACAACTTATCCTGGACAAGGCTGTCGAGGGAAGCATTGAGCTGATGGCAGTCGCATCCTGCAAAGAGAGCGGCATCACCATGGAAGCCTTCACGGATCTGCCATGCGTTCAGTTCTACGCCGGAAATTTCATTGCTCCGGTTACCGGAAAGAATGGGGTATTCTATGACAAACGCAACGGCTTCTGCCTGGAATCTCAGTATGTGCCGAATGCCGTCAACCAGGAGGGTGAGGAGAAACCGATCCTCGAGGCAGGCGATACTTACGACACCACAACCGTATACAAATTCATTTTCTAAGATCCTATTTTATAGCAATCCTCGAAAATAATGCAAAAAATTCAGCACCGCAGAGCGTGAATTACTGCGTCACAGATTTTCGTCGTACCTCGGTACGCCTTCAAATCTGTTCCTTGCAATTCGCGCTCTGCAGCACTGCCTTTTTTGCATTATTTTCGGGTTCTTGCTTATAAATAGAGTCATTTGCTTGAAGAAGGGAGTGCTTTTTATGATAAATAGAAATTTAACTTATAAATGGTGGAAAGATGAGATGGCAAATAAAATTGTTTATTGAAAAGGAAATAACTTGATTGTGAAAATCCAATACGTGGTATTTATGGAATATTTATTAGAGAAGAAGACGTTTATTGTGCATATGTAGGGAGAGCAAACAATATATATCATAGATTCTTTTCATCTAGTAGTGAGAATCCAGGTCATTTGGTTAAAATTAAGAATGGCGATTGTAAGAATAAAAAATGAAACAAGCATTAGAAAAAAGGCTGCTATAATCGAGATTAAAGTGTTAGAAGAAGTAAAATGTCAATATGACGATTATTATAAGGATATGCAAAGAATTGCATTTGCAGAATATTATCATATCAGTAAATATCAGGAATTAAACCAATGTCTTGAGCAATTGCCAGATGGTCGTAATATGGACAAAGATGCTTGGTGTGTTGAATATAAAAAAAAGGCATAATAAATAAGATGAAAAATCCAGTTTACCGAAAGGTGAGTAATCCGCACCCGATTGAGCCGCCTGTCCGGACGACTTGAGCCATCATTCTGTTTTAAAACTGTCAGACATTGGTACCTGACCCCACGAACACAATATAACTTCTGCCCAACTTGGGCAGAAGTCGTGGGCGGTAAATCAGGTTGCTGAGCAAAGCGGCGATAGCCGTGTGCAGGTTCAACGCTATGTGTGACACATTGGGTCTTGTACTCGAAAGAGAAAATAAAAAATCTAAAGAAAACATAAATATATCATACCAGCCCAGAAAAATATATGGAAAGATTTTATGATGATCCCTTAAGAATGATGTTTTAGCTAGATTTCATGTAAGAATATGATGAGGAAAAAATGTTTTTCGAAACCCAATTAAACC
>ENA-OQIG01000583-OQIG01000583.1-human-gut-metagenome-genome-assembly--contig:-NODE-583-length-20184-cov-2.298998_pt1 | contig 20184 bp, 22 predicted proteins | sample MGYA00242576_ERZ504741 | MGnify/ENA primary metagenome ERZ504741 (study PRJEB26092, sample SAMD00036436) | human gut metagenome | host: Homo sapiens | study: EMG produced TPA metagenomics assembly of... | reverse complement strand
CCCAGACCAATCGGCGGAATAACGATAGCGATAGAACGTGCAGTGACCGGTAATACGTGTCAGTGGTAAAGCTGAAGGCAACGAAACCTGCCGCTTTGTTGATCGGGCCACCAAGGTCGATTGCTGTCGCCGCGGCGATCCCCATTGCGTACATCAGCGCGCCTTCTCACCTGCAGCGGTCAGCACGGTACGGATACCGCCGTTGATCCAGCCACCAAAGGGGGTGATGACGTAGTACATCGCCAGCATGACAAAAATGGCGGAAAGAATCGGTAGCAAAAATGTGGTTTTGAACGCTAACAGGAAATCCGGTAACTGGATTTTCTGGTTCATCCACTTCACAAGGTAACCCGCGACGATAGAAATAATCAGCGCACCAATGAAGGTGGACGGCACCGGCGAAGAGGTCGCCCATTGCATAGTGCTGGGATCGAAGTTCAGCAGTTGCGTCGGCTGGGTAGACATCAAGCCGCCGATAAAACCAGCCGGGAACGCCAGTTTGCCACCGATAGAGTTCGCCACAAAAGCAGCAAACATCGGAATGGCAAAACCAAACAACACACCGCCGAAGGACTGCGACAGCCAGGCAAATTTAAGTAAGGAGAGTCGAAACCGGAGAATTTCCCGCTATTAAGAGCATCCATGATGCCGATCTCAGCAGGAATTTTAAGCCAGCTATAAGCAATCAGCTGGCTGAAAGCGAGGATCACACCGCCCATAATTAAGGTCGGCACCATGCGTGAAATCCCTGACATCACATGCTGCGGGAGTTCACCCCAGAAGCTGGTTTTAGAGGCCTGCGGATTCTTAACTGCCGCTGCCGCACCGGATGCGCCAGGCACAACGGTTGCACTGCGTTTTTTAATGGCCATAACAATTATCCCTGTCGAATATTACTGTTGTTCAGAGGCAATCATCTCTTCGATTTCTTTGATGATGCCCGCAGCGTTTTTAATTGCGTCCTGCAAAGTGATTTCATAAACGTCGCGTGATTCGAAACGTTCGTTATCTTCCGGGGTAACTGCCACGGAGTGGATGATGATGGTCGCTTCGGCGATATCCTGCGCCGTCAGGCGATTCTGGATACCGTCCGCGCCCTGGGTTTCAATTTTCACTTCATAACCGGCTTCTACCGCCGCTTCTTCCAGCGCCTGAGCGGCCATAAAAGGTGTGAGCCAGGCCCATCGGGCAGGCACATAAGGCAATCAGTTTCTTACTCATCGTTAATTCCTCGTTCAGTGATAGTTGACGAGTGAAATTATGAACGTGCAAAACAAATCGCCGTTACCAGACAAATAATGCATTTACTGGAGAATTAATCCCGCTGTACGGAAGTGTGACGCAGGTCGGCCTTGTGAGGGGACACAAAGAAAAATTGAATAAACTGTATGATTTAAAAGATTATCGGGAGAGTTACCTCCCGATATAAAAGGAAGGATTTACAGAATGTGACCTAAGGTCTGGCGTAAATGTGCACCGGAACCGAGAAGGCCCGGATTGTCATGGACGATGAGATACACCGGAATATCATGGACATATTCTTTAAAGCGCCCTTTATCTTCAAATGCGGCACGGAAACCGGAGGCTTTGAAGAACTCAAGGAAGCGCGGCACGATACCGCCCGCAATAAACACGCCGCCAAATGTCCCGAGATTGAGCGCCAGATTGCCGCCAAAACGGCCCATAATGACGCAAAACAGCGACAATGCGCGGCGGCAATCGGTGCAGCTGTCAGCCAGCGCGCGTTCGGTAATATCTTTTGGCTTGAGATTTTCTGGCAGGCGGTTGTCAGCTTTCACAATTGCGCGATACAAATTCACCAGCCCAGGGCCAGAAAGCACGCGCTCCGCCGAAACATGACCAATTTCCGCACGCAATATTTCGAGGATAATGGCCTCTTCTTCACTATTCGGCGCAAAATCAACGTGACCGCCTTCGCCTGGCAAGCTTACCCAACGCTTATCGACATGGACCAGATGCGCAACCCCAAGCCCCGTTCCGGCACCGTAAACCGCAATAGGCTTACCTTCGACCGGTTCTGCGCCACCAAACTGAATCAGATGCTCTTTTTTCAGCATCGGGATCGCCATCGATACAGCGGTAAAATCGTTAATAATTTCCAGATGGCTAAAACCGAGATTCTTTTTCATTTCGGCAATTGAGAACGCCCAGGTATGGTTGGTCATTGCCACCCAGTCACCGGTAATTGGGCAAGCGATGGCAATACAGCCGTCTTTCACCTCGACCTTATGTTCTTCAAGATAAACGCGAATGACCGCTTCGAGGCTGGGGTAATCAAGCCCTGAATAGGTCTTAGCCTGCGAGATTTCACCACTGGCAATATCACACAGAGCAAGACGTGCGTTGGTGCCGCCCACATCACCGACTAATGCATACTTTGTCATTCTTCAACTGCTCCGCTAAAGTCAAAATAATTCTTTCTCACACTGTAAATACCTGGGGCATAACAACAACGCCGGAAAGGCAGGCTCCCTGTAAATATCGATCTGGGTCACACAATTACTTTATCGTTTCAGCACCAATTGCAGCGATGCCTTTTTGCAAGCTGGGCAAACTAAGTATCTGACCCCGCATAAGGAATAGAACATGCTCCATCCGCGAGCCAGAACCATGTTGTTATTATCGCTCCCCGCCGTGGCAATTGGGATTGCGTCCAGTCTTATTCTGATTGTGGTGATGAAAATCGCTCGGTATTACAGAATTTGCTCTGGCAACGACTGCCGGGAACTCTGGGGATAGCCCAGGATTCACCCCTCTGGATCATCGGTGTATTAACGCTAACGGGTATTGCGGTGGGGTTGGTTATCCGTTTCAGCCAGGGTCATGCCGGACCAGACCCCGCCTGTGAACCGCTGATCGGCGCACCGGTTCCGCCCTCTGCGCTACCTGGACTTATCGTAGCATTAATTCTCGGTCTTGCTGGCGGCGTCAGCTGGGGCCGGAACATCCGATCATGACCGTCAATATCGCCCTTGCGGTTGCCATTGGCGCTCGTCTGTTACCGCGCGTCAACCGAATGGAGTGGACTATTTTAGCCTCTGCCGGAACCATCGGCGCACTGTTTGGCACTCCTGTTGCGGCGGCGTTGATATTTTCGCAAACCTTAAATGGCAGTAGTGAAGTTCCGCTATGGGATCGTCTCTTTGCGCCGTTAATGGCGGCAGCAGCTGGTGCACTTACTACCGGATTATTTTCCATCCTCATTTTTCACTGCCCATTGCTCATTACGGACAGATGGAAATGACCGATATTCTCAGCGGTGCAATTGTCGCGGCGATTGCCATCGCAGCAGGGATGGTCGCCGTATGGTGCTTACCACGGTTGCACGCGATGATGCATCAAATGAAAATCCGGTGCTCGTGCTGGGTATTGGCGGATTTATTCTCGGTATTCTGGGGGTTATTGGTGGACCAGTTTCGCTGTTTAAAGGGCTGGATGAGATGCAGCAGATGGTGGCAAATCAGGCTTTCAGCACCAGCGATTACTTTTTGCTGGCGGTAATTAAACTTGCCGCCCTGGTCGTTGCTGCCGCCAGTGGCTTTCGCGGTGGGCGAATCTTCCGGCAGTGTTTGTCGGCGTGGCATTAGGGTTGATGCTGCATGAGCACGTTCCCGCCGTACCAGCGGCAATACCATTTCTTGCGCTATTCTCGGCATCGTGCTGGTGGTAACACGCGATGGCTGGTTAAGTCTTTTTATGGCGGCAGTCGTTGTACCCAATACCACATTGCTACCGCTGCTCTGTATCGTCATGCTTCCGGCATGGCTGTTATTAGCAGGTAAGCCGATGATGATGGTCAATCGTCCGAAGCAACAGCACCCCACGATAACGTTTAGCAAAAAATGCTCTCCTTTATGATTTAAGAGTTATGGCGATGATACGGGGCTTTACCTCCCCGTAATATTGCGTTAACAGGCCGCTGACGGCTTCGAGCGTGAAGGAGAATAACAATGTTCAGGTCACTGTTTCTGGCGGCCGCCCTGATGGCATTTACCCCGCTTGCAGCAAACGCAGGTGAAATCACCCTACTGCCATCAATCAAATTACAAATTGGCGATCGCGATCATTACGGTAATTACTGGGACGGTGGTCACTGGCGCGACCGTGACTACTGGCATCGCAATTATGAGTGGCGCAAAAACCGTTGGTGGCGTCATGATAATGGCTACCACCGTGGCTGGGATAAGCGTAAAGCGTATGAGCGTGGCTATCGTGAAGGCTGGCGCGATCGTGACGATCATCGCGGAAAAGGCCGGGGTCATGGGCACCGCCATTAAACGCGTCCGCCAATGGAGCACAATGCCTGATGCGACGCTAGTGCGTCTTATCAGGCCTACAAACGGCTCTTTAACGCGTAGGGCGGATAAGGCGTTTACGCCGCATCCGCCAGCAGTTGCAAATTATTGCTTACGGAAAAAATCGTTATACAACATAAACAAATGCGCGGCACTCCAGGAGAAATTCGGTGCCCCTTGCTGCGCGCCAGTGAGCGGGTTGTAATTCTCCTGAATTGGGCCATCGGCGGTTAATCCTTTGGCGTGCCGGAAGAACGTATCCGCCAGTTTCAGGGCATCATCGCGATAACCGTAACGCTCCATCCCTTTCAGACCAAACCAGAACTGATCCACCCATACGCGCCCGCGCCAGTAGATATCCGCGCCAAAAGCCGGGTTGGTTAACGCCGCCGTTCCCAGCGGGACAAAGGTGTTGAATTCTTTCGGATCCAGCATCACCTTCACCACCGCGTCGGCGTTGGCCTGCGTTGCCGCACCGTTAAACAGCGGTGACCAGCCTTCCGGCCCTTTACCGCGCTCAACAATCGGTTTGCCCGCGCAGCCGTTCGCCAGCGGTTTATCTTCAATACGCACGTCATAGTAGAACTGGGTAGTCGGGTCGAACATACAGGTGTTGATGTAGTCCGCGAGCTGCTGTGCCAACTGGCGATAGCGTTTGGCCTCTTCTGGCTTACCGAGGATGGTTGCCATCTCCGCCAGATAATGGTTATCGCTGTACATATAGCTGGCCTGATCCACCGACTCCTGCAATAGCGAGTAGCCCAGCAACGTTCCGTCCTGACTGCGGTTTTCGGCGAATTTCACCGTCCAGTCGCTACGTTTGCCGCCATTAGCGACATATTTATCCAACTGTTCTTTGTCGATAAACCCAAAGACGGCGGCATCATCACGCCCCGATTCCCACGATGCAGCAACCTGTGCCGGAATTTCCAGACTGTCGTACTGGCCTTTCTCCACCACGCGGGCGTAGTTGTTCAGCCCAGACTGCGTCTCTTCTTTATCGCCTTTTTTCACCGTAAACAGCATCTCGCCGCTCTCAGTGTTGTGGGCTTTGTCGCGGGTCGCGCCATATTCCGGCACGCCGTTGCCGTTGTGATCGCGTTACGTAACCACCAGTCGTGATAGGCCACCAGTTTCGGGTACATCTCTGCCAGCCAGGTTTTATCCTGGGTGACGTTGTACACTTCCATCACCGACCAGGCGGCAAGGCTGGGTTTGGTATTACGTTCGTTCCAGTTGCCGCCATCGCCACCACGCTCGGGGCTAAGGTTCCACGCTATCAGGTCGGGGACAAAGCCCACATCCTGCGGACGCACGCTATCGCCAGGCTGGATCTGCCAGGAGAAGACCGCGCGGATATTCTCTTTGGCGATGTCCGGATTGAAATGCGCCATCGCAAACGCCTGCTTCCAGGTATCCCACGGCCAGGTCTGATTGCCGGAGAACCAGCGCCCGGTCACCGACGGTGTAACGGTGTTAAATTTTACCGCACCGCCCGGTGAGCGCCAGTTACCGTTGAGCGTTTCGATCGCTTTCACTGCGACGCGCGTCTGTTCCGGCGTCGCATCCGGATTGGTTAACCCTTTCTTCAGGTATTCTTCCCAGCGTTGCTGCGAGGCGGTGAGATAAACGCCGGACGCGCCAGAATATCGCGGATCTGCATTTGCTCTTTGCTAACTTCCTGAGCGGTCAGCAGATGGGAATAGGTGGTGTAGAGCGTGGTCGAACCGTTGATATGCGCCTTACTGGTAAAGCGATTACCGTTGATTTCAGTCTGCACCGGCAGGGATTTATGCACCTGATATTCCGATTCGCCGGAGGTCAGCAGATCCCAGGTGGCGCGCACTTTGCCAAAGGTGACTTTCAGGCCATCACGGGTGGCGCTGATTTTGCGCTGATAGACAGGGTATTCGCCAGCAATGGTTTTATCGGAAAGCGGTTTCCCTTCTTTCGCTTCCAGTTTTTCCAGCAGTTCGCCGTCCCACACCAGATCCAGCGGTTTATTGCTGGTGATTTTGGTTTCCAGTAGTGACGTGCGCGGCGTGGCGAAGCGCAGAGTCATTTCGACTTGCACATCTTTTGCTGTCAGTTTTTGCACCAGCGCACCGGGAATACTGTATGCCTCCAGCGTAAAGTCGACTTTCTTGCCGTCCTGCCAGACGGTCAGGCGGTCGAAATTGCTGGCCATAAAGTTGATGTACTCTTCCGTCAGCAGCGCAACGCCCGGAAAGCCGCCCATGGTGTTAGGGCCGTCTGGCAACAGATGACCATGCCAGGCTCCGAGATCGAAAAACGGATTAAAACGCTGGTGATCGTCGTAATCGTAATCCTTCATGTACTGCGGCGCGCCAGTACGGTTAATCACGTTTTTATAATTGTCGGCGTTAGCGGCATGGGCGGAAAAACTTATCAGCAGAGCGCAGGTTACTGGCGTTAAAATAGTTTTTATTTTCATGAAATTACAGTCCTTATTACCAGTAGAAATATTGCATCAGGAAGATTTGGTCGCTGGGATCGTGAGAGGCATTTTTCATGTAGAAGCGGCTATCAAAAGCGTGGCGAAACGTCCGCCGCCGTATTCGTACCAGATACCAAACTGCATGAAAGAGGTGGTTTCATCGTCAGCGTGGTCAGGGCGATGTTTGGCGTAGGTGTAAGCGGTGGAGAGATAAACGCCCTTTAACGCTTCATACATGGCGCTCACCATCATCCCACTTTCACTTCCCGGTACGTCCAGCCCGTCGGCGCGTCCGGTATGGTGCCAGGCGCGAGCGGCAAAGTTAGGAGTTAGCAGGCCCGTGAGATAGAGCTGTCCTGTGCCGTCGGTGATTTCCAGACCGTTCATCCAGGTGATGCCTTCGGCAAGGTCATACTGGATGTAACCGTTCATCATTGCCGGATAGGTGTATTTGTCGTCATAGCGATCGTACTTGCCAAAATGTAGCCAGGCTTTGCTTTCGTCATGATGTCCGGCAGGTGTGGCGGTGACGCTATAACGAAAGTTGCCGCTTAAGTTCTGAACCTTCAGCGCGGTCATAATGTCGCGGGTATTGGGAATGACGTAGCCAGATCGGGTGTGAAGTCGCCCCACCATTGCAGGTCATCCAGTGAGGAATCCTGACGCAGACTGAGCATGATTTCGGTGCCATCATTGGTACGATAACCGCCATAGAAACGGTTAATCCCACCTTCGAAACCACCCCAGCTATGGTCAGGCACCCAGGCATTACGTCGTGGTCGGCCTGCACGGTCCAGCCTTCGCCGTAAATCAGGCCGAACCAGGAGCCGTACTTCATCTCCAGGCCACCTTCAATATAGGTGCCGTCGCTGTATTTATGTTTATTCTCACCCTCTAAATCCATATATCCACCAACCCCTAATTCGCCGTAAAAACGAAATGAAGGAGAAGACATCGAGGTAATGGCGGGCGTTTTTGTGTCGTCATGTTCTGCCGGACGTACTTCTTCTCCTGCCGCAGAAAAGGCGTAGCAAAACGGCAGAGCAAGTAATGCTCTGCATGGTGCAGTGATTAATTTCATTGTGTTAATCCATGAGCTAAAGAAAAAATACAGCCTTTTATCGTTGTAATTATAAAAATATAAAGGCAGAAACTATTTTCCCCCTCCCCATCCAGGAAGAGGGAAAATGCCTGCTCATTTATTAGTCTGCTCAATCAACATTGCTGGCTGGCGTCGCTTCAATATGGCGCTCTTCAGCCGTTAATCCATTTATATATTTACTGTATTTCCACCACGCAAAGCCAAGGAAGATAACAATACCGCCGACGTTATAAAAAATGATGGTCAGAATATTCGCGCCAGTCGGGAATGTCGAAGCGACAAACCCTACGGCAAATATCGCAATCAGCATTGAAACAACGATAATACCGGTACGGCGGGAACCCATACGGAAATCACGTGGCAGGTGATCTAATTTGGCGCGTAAATTCAGGTAAGCCAGCATGATGAATAACGGCGGAAGCATGGAGCTGCGGCGGTCATATTAATAATGGTATTCATCAGATCCTGCACGGTATTGGAACCGAGCATCGGGATAATCATCAGCGGGATGACAATCAGGAACTGGATCCACGCTGCGCGCGCCGGAACGCCGTTTTCGTTAAGTTCGACGGTTTTCTTACCAAAGATGCCTTCCGGGATTTCGGAGAAGAAAATTTTCACCGGCGTTGCGGTCCACATTAGCAGGGAACCGAACATTGCGGTAAAGGACACCAGACCGACAAAGCGATTCATCAACGCTTCCGGCAGACCAAAATACGCCGCCATGCCGTGGAATACCTGCACCGATCCGCCGGTAAATTTCAACTCTTTGCTGCTGACGAAGACGTTAATCAGCACCGAGGAGACGGAATACAGTACGCCGATAAAAATCCCGGCGAGGATGATCACTTTAACGAACGATTTCGAACCGCCTTTGACGTCGTTAACGTACACCGCGACGGACTCCGCGCCACCTGCGGCCATAAAGATCCAGGTGGTAACGCCGAGGAACGCCCAGTTGAAGTTCGGGATCATCGCGTCAACGGTGATGGGGTCAGCAGCTGTACGCCGCCAACCAGTGCCGTACCTGCCAGTAAAATGTAGGAGAGCGTTAACAGCAGCATCAGCGTTGAAGTGACGGAGGTGATTGGCCCCAGCATTTTCGCCCCGTTGGTGGAAACCCAGGTGGAGAAGGCGAACAGCACCATACTGATAATGGTGGTGGCAACCGGCGTCATAATATATTCGTATCCGAGGAAGGCATACGAAGCATAAGCAATAACGCGCGGCAACAGCGAGGTGAAAAAGAACAGGTTTACGAACCAGTAGGTATAGGCAGTAATAAATGCCCAACGTCCGCCCAGCGAACTTTTTACCCACGCGTAGACACCGGCTTCTGAGTTTTTATTTAACGAAACAAATTCTGCGATGATCAGACAGAAGGGAATAAAATAAAAAATCGTCGCGAGGAAAAACATCGGTGCCGAGGCCAGTCCAAGCTCAATATTATTATTGATAACGTTGTTAAAGCTGTAAACGGCGGCAAAAGTCAGCGAGAGCAAGCCGAATTTGCCGATTGTATTACGTTTGGTATCAGACATAACACATCTCCGAAAATGAGTAGGGTAGCGGTGGCGGCAAACTCCTTTTGCCGCCGTAGTTGTTATTTGTTATGAAAATAACCATCTTCGATGGTGACTTTGAGAACCACTTTTTTGACCGCGTTATTGCAGATAAACCGATATGCTTCATGGATATCGCAAATAACGATTTGCCCTTCGTGGACCTCTACGGTTTCTCCGCAGCCTTTTAATATTCGCTGGTCGTAGTTTCGTCACGATAATATTCCACTACCTGTAATGTCTCTTTCGGCGCATTATTCAATTTTTTGCTGCCCTTGCAGGTAGTAATGCACTTCAAAATAGCGTCGATGCCCGGTAAATAGCGCATCGGTCGCGGAGTCTGTCTCCACGCGGTAAGTCAATGAGTCACCGATGGAGTGGGCGACGCCAGGCTGAATGTTGTCGATATTTTCAATCGCTTCAACGCAGCGTTGCCACTTCTTACCAGAGGCGTAAATCTGGCGGAACTGTTCTAAGTTATCGATGATCCTCATTGCTTATTCTCGCTGTGCAAATTTGTGGAAAAGAACCCTGCGCCGAACTCATACGACGCCAGGCTTTGCGCGGTAGCTTCTCCGCCAGAAACCGGCAGCAACGTAAAGCCGTAGCTGAAGTCACGGAACCAGACGCGCAGGAGTCCAGCACCTCGCTGCCCCAGGAGTTGGAGCCGAGGCCAAGCAGCTGGTGGTCGAGATTCAGGGTGATGTCATCACTGCGCTGCAGCTCGTTACAGTGCTGGGCAGCGTGGATGTTTTCCTGGGGATAGTGCCAGGCGCTGAAGTTAATTGGGCGCTGCGGAACCACCAGCAGACCGTTGCCGTGGCGGTTAGTCAGTGCCGTCCAGCGGACATGCTGACGGTTGCCGTTGTTCTGCGGGAAGGGATAGTTCTCGAACATGGCATCGACGGTGCTGCGCCAGATATCGATGATGTTAGCCTGCTGCTGTCGGCGTAGTTTTCGCCCGGTCCACGACCGTAATACGCCACCTGATCGTATTCGCCGTTAATCCCCATGGTGAAACCGATGCACGGAATGATGTGCGGATAGTCGCCGTAACGCTCGCCGGAAAGCGCCACGTTAACCTGGCCATCGGCAGCGATGCGCCAGATGTAGGTGCAGCGCATCCCGAAGTCAAACACCGGCGGTGCTATAACCGTGCGGCTGATGATCAACACTTCACCATCGCTCTGTTCTACGGCAAAGTCGCGCAGATGTTCCTGCATGATCTGCAAATGATTCGGCTGCCACAGCCCTTCGTACTCCTGCTTGTGGTTGTCGATCATCGGCTTGAAGAAGTTGATCTTTGGCTCGCGAGTCAGCAGCGACTCGCCATTTACCTGCCAGGATGTCGGTTTGCCACTCATTTTTGAGAAGGTGATCGCGAAGTTGTAGCCGCGAACGGTGCAGCTCAAACGATCGTCTTCCAGCGTCAGCGGACGCGCATTATTTGGTGCGAAAGGCACTGGCTGCGCGGTGTTTTCCTTCAGCGGGAACTGATAAGTGGCGATAGAATGCCCGGCTTCGCTGTAGCGGGTGCGGGAATCTTTGGTCACCGTAATGTTGAGGAACGCTTCGCGGGCGTCCAGCTGCGGCAGCGTGATCTGCAAGGGGGCTTCGCTGTTCGGCGCAACGTCGCGCAGTTTAATCTGCTGCGTTGCGAGCGTTTCACCTTCGGCGCGCACCTCTGCGTGCAGGGTGTAGTCATCAAGCGTGGTAAACCACAGTTTATTTTCGACTTTCAGCTCGCCGCGAGTCAGATCCAGCGCGTGGATTTTTACCGGCGCGATAACCTGTTTGTACTCTTTCAGGCCTGGTCCCGGCGTCTGATCGGAATAGATCAAACCATCAAGACAGAAGTTATAGTTGTTGGGATAGTCGCCGTAGTCGCCGCCGAATTTATACCAGACATTGCCGTTGTCATCCTGCGCCTGGATCCCGTGGTCGCACCATTCCCAGACATAATGTCCCTGAATACAATCGTGCTTATAGAAGACGTTCTGGTACTCCGTCAGCCCGCCCGGTCCGTTCCCCATCGCATGAGCATATTCACAGATGATGCGCGGCTTCGGATGCGGGTATTCACCAAACTCATTCATCAGCGGCACGCGGGTGTACATGGTGGAAATAATATCGACCACTTCAGCATCGCGATCTTCTTCGTAATGCACCAGTCGCGTGTCATCCAGCGCTTTAGCCGCATGGTACATCGCGCGGATGTTACAGCCATAGCCGGATTCATTGCCCAGCGACCAGATGATGATCGACGGATGGTTTTTCTGCGCGTGAATATGGCGAACAATGCGCTCGACGTAGACTTTTTCCCACTGCGGATCGTCGGTAATACGGCTGATATCGCCGACATTAGCAAAGCCGTGCGATTCGACGTCGGTTTCCGCCATCACAAACAAGCCGTAGATATCACACAGTTCGTAAAAACGCGGATCGTTCGGGTAGTGAGCGGTACGCACGGAGTTGATATTGTGCTGCTTCATCAACTGGAGATCTTTCTCGACGCGATCCATTCCAACGGCGCGGCCTTTGCGATGATCGTTGTCGTGACGGTTGACGCCGTGCAGCATCACATAACGGTTATTGATCCAGAACAGACCGTCGCGCACTTTGATATCACGGAAGCCAACGCGTTGTGGTACCACTTCCAGAACGTTGCCGTCGGCGTCTTTCAGCGTCATGACAGATGGTAAAGATAAGGGGATTCTGCTGACCATTGCTGGGGCTGTTCGACAGTAAAAGCAAAGCTGGCGCTGGTCAGTTTTTCAATTGCCAAATGATCAATGGTGCTGCTGTGCACCACGCGTTCGCCATCAAACAGGTATATTCCAGCGTCGTTACGACAGGGGAGGCTGCGAGATTTTCCAGCACCACTTCGCAGGAAAGCGTGGCATCGCAATAGGCTTCGTCAAAGTCGGTACGCACAGTGAAATCGTTAATATGCGTTAGGTGTTTTCCGACCAGATAAACATCGCGGAAGATCCCCGCCGACCACCACATATCCTGGTCTTCCACGTAGGTAGAGTCCGCCCACTGCATCACGCGCACACACAACAGGTTGTCGCCGGTTTTAACCATCGCGCTGATGTCAAACTCTGCGGTCAGGCGACTGCCCTTGCTGAAACCCACATACTGACCGTTAACGTAGACTTCAAAATAGGTTTCGACGCCGTCAAATTTAATCAGCGTCTGTTTACCCTGCCAGCCGTCGCTGAGGGTGAAAATACGTTGATAGGCACCGGTTGGGTTATCGCTGGGGACAAACGGCACATCGATGGGGAACGGAAAACCTTCGTCGGTATATTGCAGTTTGCCGTGACCTTCCATTTGCCACATGGCGGGGACGGTAATATGCCCCCAGTCAGCCATTAACTCAGAGGTGAAGGCTTCAGGCACTTGCAGCGGGTGGTCAAAAAAATGGAAATTCCACTGACCGCTTAAGGGCAGAAACAGGCTGCTGGTTTCGCGGGCAAGGTACGCGCCTGTGCAACAGAATCATATGAAAAAAGTACGCACGCGACGCAAGTCGGTTTTCGTGGGTGAGCTGAATGTTTTCCCAGCGATTCATAGGGCCTCCCGGTAGAGAGAAATCGGAACCATTCATGGTGATGGTAGTTTGTGTAATTGCTGGGGAGTTTAGTAAAATTTTTACTAAAAGTAGCAGTTAAATGCATTTACTTTAACTGGATCACGAAAATAAACGGCAGCACTGTCCGGCAAAAACGACTGCCGGACAGTGTGTAAGGGGATTTAACGGGTCGTGCCGCGCAGTTTTAATTTGCTGGGAACGAAGACTAACAGCGGCAGCGCGCGACCATCGCGGGCTTTTTCATACACCAGGTTAACGCCCTGACTTCCCATCATCTCGGAATGGATGCGCACGGTGGAGAGCGGCGGAAAGGTAAATCGCGCGGTGGGGATATCGTTAACGCTGATAAGCGAAATATCCTGTGGGATGTTCAGGCCACGTTCATGAATTGCCCGCAGTACGCCGATAGCAATGGAATCGGAAGCAACAAACAGTGCCTTCGGATAGTCTTCCCGCGACAGCATCTGTTTTGCCAGTTCATAGCCCGACGAACTGGAAAAACCGCCGCGCCAGATATCCTCTTCGCGTACCACTTGTTTCAGTCGGCCATATTCCACAAAGGCGACCTCACGAATATCCGCCTTGCCAGGCTCATCTTCACCGCCAATAAAACCAATGCGATTAACGCCCTGGTTGATATAGAAGTCGATGATTTCTTTACTGATGCGTGCCAGATCGATATCCACCGCATCGTAACCGCTGCCGGGTTCGTGAAAGTCGATAAAACAGATATTGTCGGTCAACGCGCTGGCAGCGGCGCGCAGGGCGGGCGTGGGTTTGCCGACAATTAAAATACCGGTGACGTTTTTAATGTCTGGTAATCCGCTGTGTTCATAACAGTTGGTGAGCTCGATGCCCAGCTTTTCGCACTGGGTTTCAATGCCGTGGCGGATCGCCAGATAGTAAGGATCGTTGATCTCCAGCTCCTGCTGGTAGCTGTAGATAGCCAGAATATGGTGTTGGTTGACTGCGCCTGTCTGTAGTTTACGGGCGCTACTGGTCTTGTACTCCAGCTTTTCGGCGATCTCGAGAATGCGATGTTTCGTCTCTTCTTTCACATTCAATGTCGGATCGTCATTTAAGACCCTGGATACTGTCGCCAGGGATACGCCAGCTTCGATTGCGATGTCTTTTAGTGTTGCCATGTTTACCTTTTTTACTTTCCCTGATGTGCGCCCCCATTGTAGAGGAAGTGCTTATCGGGTCACCTGTTTTCAGTAAATAAAGCGCGTTTCTTTGACGCTGTAACGGTAACACAGCGGCTCACGAATGTGATCACGCCTGCATTCTCCATTTTTAGCCTACAGGATTGAGAAAAACTTTTGCTATAGTTTAGTAAAATTTTACTCGAAGGGAGGAAGCAATGGAAACCGTGGCTTACGCTGATTTTGCACGTCTGGAAATGCGCGTCGGAAAGATTGTGGAAGTGAAACGCCATGAAAACGCCGACAAGCTGTACATCGTACAGGTTGATGTGGGGGAAAAAACACTGCAAACCGTGACCAGCCTGGTGCCGTACTACAGCGAAGAAGAGTTGATGGGAAAAACGGTGGTGGTCTTATGCAATCTGCAAAAAGCGAAAATGCGTGGTGAAACGTCGGAATGCATGCTGTTGTGTGCGGAAACCGATGACGGCAGTGAAAGCGTGCTGTTAACGCCGGAGCGGATGATGCCTGCGGGCGTACGTATCGTATAAAAAGATCGGATGGCGACGTCGTATCGCCATCCGATTTGATACTACGCTTCTTCGACACTTACTCGCATGGCCGCCAGCGCCTTACGCGCCGCTTTGATCACCAGTTCACACTGTTCAATGGTCAGTGTCAGTGGCGGTTCAATGCGGATCGTTTTGGCGTTATTGAGCGTTCCGGCCACCAGTACGCGCTGGCGGAACATCTCGCTGGCAAAGTTATAGCCGATTTCGTTATCAACAAACTCAATCGCCATCAACATCCCTTTACCACGTGCTTCCTGCACCAGATCGGGATATTCCCGCGCCAGTTGACGGAAACCGTCCAGCAACATATCGCCTTTTTGTTCAGCCTGAGCAGGTAAGTTCTGCTCCAGCAACACATTGATGGTCGCCAGCGCCGCCGCACAGGCCAGCGGGTTGCCGCCAAAGGTGGTGGTATGCAGGAATGGGTTGTCGAACAGAACTGAAAACACCTCTTCAGTGGCGATGGTCGCGCCAATCGGCATCACGCCGCCGCCGAGCGCTTTGGCAAGGCAGAGGATATCCGGCTGTACGTTCTCATGCTCGCAGGCGAACATCTTGCCCGTGCGCCCCATGCCCGTTTGTACTTCATCGAGGATCATCAGTGCGCCGAACTCATCGCATAGCTTACGTACGGCGGTGAGATAGCCCGGCGGCGGCAGAATTACGCCACCTTCACCCTGAATCGGTTCGAGGATCACCGCAGCCACATCATCACCGGTTTTTTTGCACTCGTTAAGAGCCGTGCGCATGGCTTCGATATTGCCAAACGGCACATGACGGAACCCTGGCAGCAGTGGCATAAACGGTTTGCGGAAGGTCGATTTCGCCGTGGCCGACAGCGCGCCAAGTGATTTACCGTGGAACGCGCCGCTGGTGGCAATAAAAGTAAATTTGCCGCGCGGCGACTGATAAGCCTTCGCCAGCTTCAGCGCCGCTTCAACGGACTCGGTGCCGCTATTACAGAAGAAGCTGTATTTCAGTTTACCTGGCGTTAGCGCAGCAAGGGTTTTCGCCAGCATAGCCCGTAACGGATCGAGTAGCTCCTGGCTGTGCAGTGGTTGTTTCGCAAGTTGATTCTGTACGGCGGAAACCACAACTGGATTACGGTGCCCCACGTTGAAAATTCCAAAACCTCCCAGGCAGTCGATAAACTCCTGTCCCTGGGTGTCGACAAGCGTATTTAAACCTCCCGCTTGCCACTCTACGGCTCCGTAATCCCCGCCGGCGGTAACAGATTTGCGATACTCTAAAAACCCCGGATTGACATGCTCTTTGAAGTATTCAATCACCTCTCGGTTAAGTGCTTTCATCTCCTCATGATCCAGCGTTCGCTTTTCAATGAGATTCAGGGCGTGGGCGCTGCACGCTAAAGCCGATGCGCTCGAAGGTAACCTGTTCAAAATATGCTCCGGAGGCTCGCGTATCACATGATACCGATTTAAGTATTGCAGGGATTGCGCCACTCCGGCTGCGATCGCGAAAATCGGGATAAACACAAATGTGGTTATCATTTGCGCAATATTTAATGCTATTTGTTAACATCCGTTGTTATTTTGCACGGTTTTTGTCGGGTATGGATTTGATAATTGCTGCGCAAATGCACGTTTTCAGGGCAATAATTGCCTGATTTTTGGGCAAGATAATTAACGTTTTCGTATAGTAACAGAGTGAAAGTATTTTAAATCAAGGAATTAGATTTATGCTTTAATCGCAAATTGCGATCTAAATCAAATTAATCGGTTAAAGATAACCGCAGCGGGGCCGACATAAACTCTGACAAGAAGTTAACAACCATATAACCTGCACAGGACGCGAACATGTCTTCTCATCCGTATGTCACCCAGCAAAATACCCCGCTGGCGAACGACACCACTCTGATGTCCACTACCGATCTGCAAAGCTATATCACTCATGCTAATGACACTTTTGTGCAGGTGAGCGGCTATACCTTGCAAGAGTTACAGGGGCAGCCGCACAACATGGTGCGTCACCCGGATATGCCAAAAGCGGCGTTTGCGGATATGTGGTTCACCCTGAAAAAAGGGGAGCCTGGAGCGGCATCGTGAAAAATCGCCGCAAAAATGGTGACCATTATTGGGTGCGGGCCAATGCGGTACCGATGGTGCGCGAGGGAAAAATCAGTGGCTATATGTCGATTCGCACCCGGGCGACGGATGAAGAGATCGCGGCGGTGGAGCCGCTGTACAAAGCGTTGAACGCCGGACGTACCAGTAAGCGTATTCATAAAGGCCTGGTGGTGCGTAAAGGCTGGCTGGGTAAACTGCTTCATTACCGCTTCGCTGGCGGGCGCGTGGCGTGATGACCCTGATGTTTATCTTGCTGACGGCCATGCTATGGTTTGTTGCTGCCCCGGTGGTGACGTATTTCCTCTGTACGTTAGTGGTATTGTTGGCAAGCGCTTGTTTTGAATGGCAGATTGTGCGCCCGATAGAAAATGTCGCCCGTCAGGCGCTGAAGGTGGCGACCGGAGAGCGTAATAGTGTTGAGCATCTGAATCGCAGCGATGAGCTGGGGCTGACATTACGCGCGGTAGGGCAGCTTGGCCTGATGTGCCGTTGGCTAATTAACGATGTCTCAAGCCAGGTGTCCAGTGTCAGAAATGGCAGTGAGACGCTGGCGAAAGGCACCGATGAACTGAACGAACATACCCAGCAGACAGTTGATAACGTTCAGCAAACGGTGGCGACCATGAACCAAATGGCGGCGTCGGTGAAACAGAACTCTGCCACGGCGTCGGCTGCCGATAAACTTTCTATCACCGCCAGTAATGCGGCAGTGCAGGGTGGGGAGGCGATGACCACGGTGATCAAGACAATGGACGATATCGCCGACAGTACAGCGCATTGGCACCATTACTTCGCTGATTAACGATATTGCGTTTCAGACCAATATTCTGGCCCTGAATGCGGCGGTGGAAGCGGCGCGTGCCGGCGAACAGGGCAAAGGTTTTGCAGTGGTGGCAGGGGAAGTGCGTCATTTAGCCAGCCGCAGCGCTAATGCTGCCAACGATATTCGCAAGCTGATTGATGCCAGTGCTGATAAGGTGCAATCCGGTTCGCAGCAGGTACACGCCGCCGGACGGACGATGGAAGATATTGTGGCACAGGTGAAAAACGTCACCCAGTTGATCGCCCAGATTAGCCATTCAACGCTGGAACAGGCCGATGGGCTTTCCAGCCTGACCCGTGCAGTGGATGAGCTTAACCTGATCACCCAGAAAAATGCCGAGCTGGTGGAAGAGAGTGCGCAGGTGTCGGCGATGGTGAAACACCGCGCCAGCCGACTGGAAGACGCGGTGACGGTGCTGCATTAATCGGTATGCCGGATCCGGCGGTTGGAGCACAATGCCTGATGCGATGCTGGCGCATCTTATCAGCCTGCGGGGTGTGTAGCGGGTGTAGGCCGGATAGGCGCGTCAAGCGTCGCATCCGGCAATTGCACCGCGCCACTGGCGGATGCGGCGATTAATCCAGTTGCGTAATATCAAAAGCGGCGCGGTCGATCACCGCAATGATCTTTTTTATTTGTGCATCACTGATATCGCTCTGGTTGACGCGTAAATCCAGCACCGCTTTAAAATTATCCAGCGCCCGCTTCATTTGCGGGTTCTGGCGCAGCGCCGCGCCAACGCAACGCGCTTTGATGCGTTCTTCAATCATCTCCACCTGTTCGCGGTTTTCTTCCAGCACTGCGCGCCTTGTTCGGTCAGCGCAATCTGCTTCTTACCACCTTCCTCTTCGCGGATGGTAATCAGCGACTGCTCCTGCAGAAAATCCAGCGTTGGGTAGATGACGCCCGGGCTTGGGGTGTAATTCCCCTGGGTTAGGTTCTCAATCGCTTTAATCAATTCGTAACCGTGGCTGTCATCGCGCGAGAGAATATCCAGAATCACCAGACGCAATTCACCGTGACCAAAGAAACGTTGCCGACGACCGCCGCCGCGACCGTGGCGACCACCGCAGCATTGACCGTGTTCATGCTGGTGACCGTGTCCGCAGTGCTCGTGTTCTGACTTCTCACCTTTGCAGCAGCCTCATGGCGTGGCTGGCCTTCATGTTTACAACACCCTTCGTGATGATGGCTCATATCAGCCTCCTTTTGCTTAATTAGATATATCTAATTTATATCTGATATAAGTATTACTGCAAGTACAAAAATGATTTTTAAACGCAGGTTTACTCAACATGTAGGCCGGATAAGGCGTTCACGCCGCATCCGGCATTGAGCAATGATGCTTGATAAGAGGTTGCGCGTCTTATCAGACTACAGATATATCAGTTCTACAAATCGCTTGCATTTATCATGATTAACAATCATTATCATTTGCGAGTTTTATTTAGATATATCTAATTACCATCACGAAGGCGATAACAATGAATAACACCCCCCGCTACCCGCAGCGCGTTCGCAATGATCTGCGCTTCCGTGAACTGACTGTGCTATCGCGTTGAGCGTATCAGCGCCGGTTTTCAGCGCATTGTCCTCGGCGGCGAGGCGCTGGACGGTTTTACATCGCGCGGCTTTGACGATCACAGCAAACTCTTCTTTCCTCAACCTGACGCTCACTTTGTGCCGCCAACGGTAACGGAAGAGGGCATCGTCTGGCCGGAAGGACCACGCCCACCGTCGCGTGACTATACGCCGTTGTATGACGAACTACGCCATGAACTGGCGATTGATTTCTTTATTCACGAAGACGGCGTCGCCAGTTGCTGGGCAATGCAGGCCCAACCGGGCGATAAACTCACGGTGGCAGGTCCGCGCGGTTCGCTGGTGGTGCCGGAAGATTACGCGTATCAGCTGTATGTCTGCGATGAATCCGGAATGCCCGCATTGCGCCGCCGCCTGGAAACGTTGAGCAAACTTGCCGTTAAACCGCAAGTTAGCGTGCTGGTTAGCGTGCGGGATAACGCCTGTCAGGATTATCTCGCGCACCTTGATGGTTTTAATATCGAATGGCTGGCACATGATGAGCAGGCGGTAGATGCGCGTCTGGCGCAGATGCAAATCCCTGCCGATGATTACTTCATCTGGATAACCGGCGAAGGCAAAGTCGTTAAGAATTTAAGCCGCCGCTTTGAAACGGAACAGTTTGACCCACAGCGGGTTCGTGCAGCGGCCTACTGGCACGCAAAGTAACTGATATGTAAAAGAAAAAGGCTGACGATTTCTCGTCAGCCTTTGCTATATCTGGTGGCCCCTGCTGGACTTGAACCAGCGACCAAGCGATTATGAGTCGCCTGCTCTAACCACTGAGCTAAGGGGCATGGTAGCGGATTATAAAGTAACTCCGTGTCGCAATCCAGCCATTACCGCGCGCCTGCTGTTTTTATAAACAATGTATTTTCAATCCGTTATACTTTTCCTGGTGATGTTAGAAAGGAGTAAATATGGTTGAGGATATTTTGGC